>Ga0209537_1000031_pt1 | contig 137243 bp, 121 predicted proteins | sample BioPla4DNA1_FD_187698 | JGI IMG/M metagenome (GOLD analysis project Ga0209537, IMG submission 187698) | Biogas fermentation microbial communities from Germany - Plant 4 DNA1 (SPAdes) (version 2) | ecosystem: Engineered > Bioreactor > Anaerobic > Digestate | place: Bielefeld, North... | reverse complement strand
AGAGTAGGACGTTGCCAGGTCAGGTATTCCGCGATAGCTCAATGGTGGAGCATTCGGCTGTTAACCGAAGGGTTGGAGGTTCGAGTCCTCTTCGCGGAGCCATTTTTATTTTTTGAATAATTAAAAAAGTGTGCAGCAGGCGAAAGCCTGTTTTTTATATTTTTTGAAGATAAGATAAATTAAGTTACTTTTTATTCCAGATAGGCATGTTAAGCATCATAGGATCAGAGATGTAAGGATAATTATTATCCGTATATGTCAAATAGTCTGAGATTGAAGTTTTCTTCACAGATATATTTTTCATTATATCTTTGTCGAAATACAAGGTTGATGCATGTAATAATGATAAAATATAACAATTTAACATATTATTTTACAAAATTTCAAAATAGATTGACGGAAAAAGGTAAATATGATATTATGAGAATAAATGACTATTCCACTTGACATTTCCAGGTGTTCAACCAATTAACTCCAACTACTTAAGATAAATGATAAATTAGGAAAGATATTTAAAATAAGAAATTATAATGCTTCTTTTTTTGATTTTCAAAAACTTATAAATTTTTTAGCGGTTTTGTGGAAACGATTCCAAATGTCTGATATAGAAATTTGGATTTAATTATGAACTTAAATATGCAGCTAAAATAGTAGAATTCAATATTTTCAATCATTTTAAATTAAATTTATAGCATCATTCTTTGTAATTTTTACAATAGATCTCAATTTCAATAGTTTTAATTTTCAAAATAAAATAAACTTTGAAATTGAATTCTATATAAGCATAGAATTTACCTTAAATTTGTTGCAGGGAGGGGGGGACAAGCAATAAACATTGTGTAATTCTATGCAAAAAATAAAAAAAGGAGAATTAGAATTGAAAAGGTTTAAGAAAAGAATATTACCAAGCTTATTATCCACATTGATGGTAGCAGGCTTAACAGTAGTTTCATTTCCACAATTGGGAGATGGTAGTCTAGTAAATACTGTTACAGCACATGCTGCTAGCAATTATGGACTTCCAAGTAATACAGAAGATGGACTAATGCTTCATGCATATAGGTGGAAGTTTACAGATATTAAAAACACTCTACCACAGATAGCTGAAGCTGGTTACAAATCAATTCAAGTATCACCAGTACAAGGTATCAAGGCTACTACTGGTGAATGGTGGTTGCTATACCAGCCTACAAATTATGCAATAGGAAACGTTGAATTAGGAACAGAATCTGATTTTAAAGCTCTCTGTCAAGAAGCAGAAAAGTATGGTATTAAAATTATAGTTGATGTAGTTTTAAATCATGTAGCAGAAGGAAATTCTCCAGGAACTTGGTCAGATGCGGTAGATTCTAGTCTAAAACGTTCAGAACTCTATCATAATCAAGGAACTATAAATAGCTATCAAGATAGATATGAGGTAACTCAAAAAAATATGGGAGGGTTACCAGACTTAGCAACTCAAAGAACGGATATCCAGGATATGCATATTAATTTCCTTAATAAGCTAATAGATGCTGGTGCTGATGGATTCCGTTTTGATGGTGCTAAGCATATTGAAACCAATAAAGGTGAAGATGCAGGAAAGTCATGGTCAGGAAATTATTGGGATAGAGTTTTAGGAAATCTAAAAAATAAGGATAGCTTATATTTATTTGGAGAGGTGCTTCCAGATAAGGGTGATAATGAGCAAGCTTATTTAACATACTATGATATAACTGCTCATGGATATGGTGGTCAATTGAGATATGCTGTAACTTCTAAGAACTTAACAGGATTAGGAGCAATATGGCACTATGATACTGTACTTAATCCGAGCAAGTCCTTTGTCTATGTAGAAAATCATGACGATTATGAAAATGGTTCCTCTAGAAGTCTTGGACTTTGGGAAAGACAGATGGCTTACTCTATAATAGCTGCAAGAGCTCAAGTGACTACAAGATATTTTGCAAGACCCTTTGAAACTTACTGGAATCAACCAGATATAGTTGCTGTTAACAAGTTCCACAATGCTATGGTTGGTGAAAACGAATACCTTAGATGGACAAGAAATGAAACTATGATAATTGAACGTGGAACTAAGGGAATGGTTATTGTTAATGTAGGCGGAGATACTTACATAGATTCTGCAACAAACTTAAAAGATGGTACTTACACAAATAAAGCTTCTGCAAATACTACTTTATACGTTTCTAATGGTAGAATCACTGGATATGTTCCTGGTGGAAAAGTTATAGTTCTTTACAATGAAGAAACTTCTCCAACGGAACCAAGCAATCCAACAGACCCAGTAACTTCAGAAACAGTTAGCTTTAATCCTTCAATACCTGTAGTAGGAAAAACTGTGACTGTAACTTATAATGCTACTAATAGATCACTTCATGGTTCTTCTAATGTAATAGCTCATTGGGGTTATGATGGTTGGAAAGGCGTAACTGATACTGTTATGACTCCAAAGGGAAATAATGTATGGGAAGTTACATTAACAGTACCAAGTGCAGCTACAAGCAAGCTAGATATAGTATTTACTAATGGAAGTTCATGGGATAACAACAATTCTAATAACTGGAGCGTTGCTGTGAATACTGGAGCAACAGAAGAAACAGATCCAGTACCAACAACTACTTTATCCTACAGTCCTACTTCACCTGAGGCAGGATCAGAGATAACAATAACTTATTATGCTGCTAATAGACCACTTGAAGGTTCTTCAAAAGTAATAGCACACTGGGGTTATGATGGCTGGAAAGGGGTAACTGATACTGTTATGACTTCAAAGGGAAATAACATATGGCAAGTTACATTAACAGTACCAAGTGCAGCTACAAGCAAGCTAGATATAGTGTTTACTGATGGAACTACTTGGGATAACAACAATTCTCAAGATTGGAGTATAGCTGTAAAGGTTCCAGAACCACTACCAACACTTTCTTGGACATTAGCAGATAAGAAGGTAACTATAAAATATAATGCTGAAGGCAGAAGCTTACAAGGCTCCTCTAATGTGAAAATACATTGGGGTTATGATGGCTGGAAAGGTGTAACTGACACTGCTATGACTTCAAAGGGAAATAACCTATGGGAAGTAACATTAGATGTACCATCAGCAGCTTCAAGTAAATTAGATCTAGTATTTACTGATGGAAGCAAGTGGGACAATAATAATTCTCAAGATTGGAGCATATCACTTAAGTAATTTATAAAATTGTCGCTGTTTATAGGGTTCCTTTAAGGAATCTATAGGCAGCGATTATTTTTTTATATATACTTAATAACTTTTGAAAACTTATGTTTTATACAATAGAAGTATAAATTATAAGATGTTTTTAGAGAAAATTATTATTAATATAAATTTTAAAAATATATAGAGGAAAGAGTCGTATTTTGTAGTATAATTAAAATATTCGCCAGTATTTCAGGAAATTAATTATGTGAGGAGTCGTGGACACAATATGTTTAATTCTTTAAAGAGAAAAATAGTAGCAGTTATAATATCTGTAGCTCTATTTTATACTCTAGCTTTTATGGGAGTATCTTACTATGAAGTAACTCGTGCTGTAAAGAATCAAATGATGAACGATGGAAGCGCTTTCATTGTACAGGTATATAAGCAGATTGGGGATTTAAGATTGAGTGAAAAAGAAAAAAATAAGGACAACCTTTAAAACTATAGTAGAATCAAGCAATGGAAATATTGTTTATATTTCTATTGCAGATCAGGATATGAATTTGCTTGTTAGCAGCGATGAAGGAGCTACGAAAGATACTAATAATGAAATTGACGCAGTAAGCTCTGCTAGCCGAAGTAATGGAACAGTAGAATCTCATATAAATAAAGGAGAGACTTCAGGTTTTATATTTGAAGCACCAAATGGAGAGAAAGTTTATAACGTTGCTCTTCCATACTACGAAGGTTCAGCTGAAATAGGAACAATAAATGTTGGAATATCGCTAGTGGACATGAATAATCTCATTATGAAAGGCATGGTGGATGTAGCTATAATATCCTTGTTAATAGTCTTGATATCTATAATTGCAGCCATACTAATATCAAGAGGACTTACTAGACCACTAAATTCTATAATCAATAGATTGGATGATTTTGCAGAGGGGGATTTAACTTTAAAATTCCAATGTAAGACTAAAGATGAAATTGGTAAATTAACGGAAGGACTTAATGGTACCATAACTACTTTAAGAGAAACGGTAGATGGAATAAAATATACAACTACTGGCTTGCACCAAGCTTCTGAGGAACTAACTATTGCGGGTGAAAATGCAGCATCATCTTCTCAGGTAGTAAGTAGTGCATTGAATGAAGTATTCAAGACCATAAATGAACAGACTGTTTATATTTCTGATATGTCAGAAAGATTTGATGAATTTGGTCAAGCTTTAGATGATATTCAGACAAAATCTCATCAAGTAATGGGAAGCAGTGAGAGAATAAAGGAGAATGCGGACAAGGGATCAGAAGAACTTAGGAATTTAATTGCATCAATAAAAGATATAAGATCCTTGTTTGAAAAAGCTGAAGATAGAATTGGAGTATTAGGCAGTGATGTAGGGAAAATTGAAAAGATTACGGACGTTATTAATGGAGTGGCTGAACAGACTAATCTTCTTGCCCTAAATGCTGCAATTGAAGCCTCCCGTGCAGGAGAATCAGGAAGAGGTTTCTCTGTTGTTGCAGATGAAATAAGAAAATTAGCAGAGCAGGTTATGCATTCATCAAAAAGTATTAATGCTCTTATTGATACTGTTAAGTCAGGAACTAATGACGTTACTAGCAATACTGCATTAATATCGGAGAAAATCAGTGCACAGGTATCTGTAGTTGAAAATACTGTTTTATCTTTTAATGATATACAAAAGGAAGTAGACAATTCTATAGTTCAAATGAAGGAGTCCTATGAGCTTATTGAAAGTACAGTGAAAGAAAAGGAACATATAATTCATAGAGTAGAGTCATTATCTGTTACTGCTGAGGAACTTTTATCATCAGCAAAGGATATAGCAGCTACTTCTGAAGTAGAGTATACTAGTGTACAAAAGGTTTATAATGTAGCGAAAAATGTAGAGTCTATAGCAGACAGTTTGACAAATAATATCAATAAATTTAAAGTTTAATAGCAGCTCTAATTAAAGATATAAAGGGTATATTTGCTTTTTATATCTTTTTTTATTTGTGCTAAATAGTAAGAGCAAAAGAACAGGTATATTGATAGTAAAATATTAATATTATTAAATTGAATCGACTAAGTAAATCAGCGGAGGTAGGTAACAATCAATGTAGTCAAAATATTTAGAAAATTTTAATAATTTAGCAGGAAAAAATATTTAAGGGATAGAATATATTAAGTATTTTACCGAGTGAAACTTTATTAGGGGGTATCATTATGAAGGAATATAAAACCTCAAATCTAAGAAATGTTGGTATAATTGGACATAGTGGATCCGGAAAGACAACGTTAACAGAAGCCTTACTATATCATACTAAATCAATTGATCGTATTGGTAGAGTTGAGGAAGGAAATACTACCAGTGATTATGATATAGAGGAAAGAAAAAGGCAAATTTCTATATCAGCTTCTATAGCTCCCATTGAATGGGAACACACTAAAATTAATTTAGTAGATATACCAGGATATTTTGATTTTGTAGGTGAGTATATCCAAGGTATGAGGCCAGTAGATGTAGCTATGATAGTAGTAAGTGCTACTTCAGGAGTAAAGGTGGGCACTGAAAAGGCTTGGAGTTATGTTAATAAAATAAAGCTTCCAAGAACCTTTTTTATCAATAAGTTAGATAGAGAAAACAGTAATTTTGAAAAGGTTTTACAACAGTTGAAAGATAAGTTTGGAATTTCTGTAGTACCAATACAATATCCCATTGGCAGCGAAGCAGATTTTAAAGGTGTAATTAATGTAATATCTCGGGTAGCTAGAGTATTTAATCCTAAGACTAATAAGATGGAAGTAACAGAAATACCAGCAGATCTTATAGATAAGGTTGATGAATGTAAAACAATGATTATGGAAGCGGTAGCAGAGACTGATGAAGAATTATTAGATAAGTATTTTAGTGAAGGACAATTAAGTGATGAAGAAATATATAAAGGATTAATCTCAGGTTGTGCTTCTGGAGATATAGCTCCAGTAATGTGTGGCAGTGCTTTGAAGTCCATAGGTATAGATACTTTGCTAGAAGACATTGTAGAATGTTTCCCATCTCCAGATTATGCTATTCCTCAAAAAGCTATAGATCTACAGACTAATAAAGAGATTTTTGTTAACCTAAAGGAAGAAGGTCCTTTTTCAGCCTTTGTATTTAAAACTATTGCAGATCCCTTTGTAGGTAAGCTTTCATTATTTAGAGTTATAACAGGAAAGTTAAAGGCAGATAGTACTATTTATAACTCTAATAAGGAAAAGGTGGAGAAGATCGGAAATTTATATTACTTGAGAGGTAAAAATCAGATTCAAACTTCAGAAATTGTAGCAGGAGATATAGGAGCTGTAGCTAAATTACAGTTTACTAGTACCAGTGATACCCTTTGTGATCCAAGTTATAAGCTGATATATGATAAGATAAATTTTCCGGAGCCAGTAATTTCCTTCAGTGTTATACCTAAAGCAAAAGGTGATGAGGATAAAATATCAGCAGGCTTACAGAAACTTTTAGAGGAAGATCCTACCCTTTCTGTTAGTAGAGATACGGAAAATGCAGAAATAATTATTTCTGGCTTAGGGGAAACTCATTTAGAGATTGTTGCTAGCAAGTTGAAAAATAAGTTTGGCGTAGATGTAGAACTACAGGTGCCTAAGGTACCATATAGGGAGACTATTAAGAAAATTTCAGATGTTCAGGGAAAACATAAAAAACAATCTGGAGGACATGGACAATATGGAGATGTTTGGATTAAGTTTGAGCCAGGAGATGATTCTGCTGACCTTCAGTTTGTTGATGAAATAGTAGGAGGGGTAGTTCCTAAACAGTATATTCCTGCTGTTGAAAAGGGATTAAGAGAGAGCATGAGAAGAGGTGTGTTAGCGGGATATCCTGTTATTAGGTTGAAGGCTACTTTACATGATGGATCCTATCATCCTGTAGATTCTTCAGAAATGGCTTTTAAGATAGCAGCGTCACTAGCTTATAAAAAGGGAATGGAGGCAGCAAGTCCAGTTTTATTAGAGCCTATCATGCACTTAGAAGTAGAGGTTCCAGATGAATACATGGGAGACATTATTGCTGATATTAACAAAAAGCGAGGAAGAGTTTTAGGTATGGATCCTGTTGATAATGGACAGAGAGTTATAGCTGAAGTTCCTATGGCAGAGATGTTTAAGTATGCTACAGATTTAAAATCTATAACTCAAGGTAGAGGAAGCTTTAGATTAAAGTTTGAGAGATATGAAGAGGTTCCTCCAGCAGAGGCGGCAAAAGTAATAGAAAATGCAAAAAAGCAAAATGAAGTAGTTTAAAAGGTGGCCAAAGGCCACTTTTTAAAATTCTATTTTTTTACATAGCCTTTGTAAAAGTATACATAAAGAGAATATTAATTGGATATAAATAAGAATGTATCTTAGTTTACAATGGAAGGGTGCTTTTTCATGTCTCAATACAAGTTAGACATTAGAGGTGAAATAAATTTAAGCGATTATAGTAATATCAGTGATTATATTGAATTAATAGATTTCAATGATAGTTTTACTGTAGTTTTTGATAAAGTTAATGATGAAGATATAAATATAATATGTAGTTTGCTTCAAGAAAAAAATTGTTCTATCTATTCAAAAACTAAAGATAATGGCAAGGTTTATTTGTCTGTTATAAGAGAAGCATAATTTATTATGCTTAAAAAGCTTTAGAAATATTCAAAGTTTATAAAGATTTTATTAAAAGATAGCAGCCGGAAATAAATAGTTGTATCTGGCTGCTTAATAAATTATTGGTTTTGTATAGTTAATTATGTTATAATTAACAAAGTGATTATTGTGTCTATAACAAAAGTAAATAAAACTTAATATAAGTTTACTAAGCATCAGAGCATAAAATATATAAAAGCTTCTGGTGCTTTTGATTAGGAGGATTTATTATGGATAGCATAGAAAAGGTTGTAGGTGAACTTTTAGTTAATAAAAAAATGACCATATCTACAGCAGAGTCTTGTACCGGTGGACTAATTTCTGCTACCTTGGTTAATTATCCTGGTATATCTGCAGTGTTAACTCATGGAATAGTTACCTACTCTAATGAAGCAAAGATGCAATTGCTAGGTGTATCTGAGAAAACTTTGGAGAAGTACGGTGCAGTAAGTGAAGAAACTGCTAGAGAGATGGTAGAAGGTCTTATCAAACTAACTGGAACTAGGGTAGGAATTTCAGTAACAGGTATTGCAGGACCAGGGGGAGGTTCAAAGGAGAAACCGGTGGGATTAGTTTATGCAGGCCTATATATAGATGGTAAGGTAGAGGTGAAAAAATTTAATTTTTCCGGAGACAGACAGGAGGTTAGAAATAAAACCGTTGTAGCAGTTTTACAGTGGTTAAGAGGGGAATTGCAATGATAGCAAGTGGTATTTTATATAAGCTATTATACTATCTGTTTCTTATAGCCTTTATAAGTGTTTATGGATTGGTTAACTATTATATAGGCAAAAAAATTTGGAAGGGAACCTTTTCACGTGTACCTTTTATAAAGAGCAAGGTTTATTGGGGAATTTATTGGATTATAGCCTTCTCTTATATTATTGCGAAGCTTTTAAGAAAGCATCCTAATAAAGTAGTTTTCTTTTTAGAGTTTATAGGTAGCATATGGCTTGGTATGCTCTTTTATATATTTATAGTTTTAATATTTATAGATTTAGTAAAACTTATCTTAAAAAAGTTTGCTAAGAATAGTTTAGAAAGTATAATAAATAATAGCAAGCTGCAACTTTCTCTTTCATTAACAGTTGCTGTATTGATTATAGGACTTTTAATATCAGGAATTTGGTCTGCTAATAAGGTTAAAGTTACTCCTTATAATGTGACCATTGATAAAAGTCTAAAGAATAATGGAATGAAAATTGTAATGGTTAGTGATATACATATTGGTAATGTGATAGACGGTGAAAGAGTAAAGAAAATGGTAGATAAAATTAATGAACTTAATCCTGACCTAGTGCTACTAGTAGGAGATATTATTGACAGGGAACTAGAACCTTTTGTAGAGTATAATATAAAGGACATTTTCAAAGATCTTAAGAGCCTTTATGGAGTATATGCTGTTTTGGGAAACCATGAGGGATTTAGTGATAATACTGATAAAATTGTAGAGGCCTATGAGGCAGCTGGCTTGAGGGTTTTACAGGATGAAGCGGTGTTGGTGGATGATAGCTTTTATATAGTGGGTAGAGTTGATGCTTCTATAACTAGAGGTAAAGGGATAAATAGAAAATCTGTAGAGGATATTTTAAGTGAAGTTGATAAGAATAAGCCTATAGTCATGATGGATCATCAACCCCTTGAATTTGATAAAGCTCAAGAGGCTGGTGTGGATGTTATGGTATCGGGACATACTCATAGGGGACAATTAGCACCTATAAACCTAATAACCTCAAGAATCTTTGAACTAGATTATGGATATATGAAAAAAGTTTCATTAAATGCTATAGTTTCCTGTGGTTACGGCACTTGGGGTCCGCCTATAAGAGTTGGTAGCCAGTCGGAGATAGTTGAAATTAATTTGCAGGGGGAACAAAATGAAGGGGATTTTTAAATCAAATTTATTTATGACAATGATACTTATATTTTCTTTTTTGATTCCAGCTTTTGCAACACGAGAGATAGTTGCTTTGATAGGATACAATAATTATATAATTTTTGCAGAATATATACTTTTCTTGCTGCCAATTATAATTTATATGATTGTCACCAAGGAATCACCGAAAAAGGTATTTAGTATTAATAAAATTTCTTTTGTAGACATTATTTTTTCAATTTTAATAGCCTTTTTAGCTCATCCTGTGGCAGCCTTTTTTTCTCAACTGACAGGATTATTCTTTGATAATCCAGTAGAGCAGGCCTTTGAAATATTACAGTCTATGCCTTTCTCTACAATGTTATTTATGATGGCTATCACTCCTGCTATATGTGAGGAGGCAGTAACTAGAGGTATATTTCTATATGGATATAAAAAAGCTAATATATGGGTAGCTTGTATAGCTAACGGAGTGGCCTTTAGTATGTTACATATGGATTTTCAGCAATCTTTATATACTTTTGTATTAGGAGTAATTTTTGCTTTTATGGTAAGAGCAACTAATTCCATCTGGTCTTCTGTATTGTGCCATTTTACTTTTAATTCAATAAGCGTATGTGCTCAGCAAATACTTAAATTACTACCTAAGCAGCAAGTTGAGTCAGCAGTAGAGTCTGCGGCTAATTCAGGAAATCAAATTATATCTTTAATTTTTACCTTTATTTTTGCAATACCTTTTTTAGTAGCAATTATATTTATTTTGCGTTTTATGTATAAAAGAAATAGAAAGACAAATAATATATCAGCTCAAGGGACAAGTGATTTTGCTATAGATAATGAAGTGAAAGTGGTTATAAATAATGAATTAAAAGCCCAAGAAGGTAAAGGAATAGCTTATTTATCCTTTTTAATACTTATAATTGTTTATATATTTATTATGCTATTAATGAAAAGGTAAATATTATAGTTATTATGGAATAATCTATGTAGTGTTTCTTAACTTAAATTTCAAATATTTGATTTTGGCGGTGTTTTATTATATAATAGTATATATTTTGTTATTAATGGAGTTGAGGATGAAGTATATTTCAGATCTCAATTTGCATGGCGGGTCTTTATATCACATGGCAGAAATATAAGATAAAATTATTTCTGCCTTTTTTAAAAGTATTTATGTATAAAAAATACAAAAATGTTAATATATAGAGAAAATTAAAAGGTGCATATATAAAGTAATTAGGGGGAGTAACTGTGATTATAAGACAAATGGATATCAATGATTATGAGGAAATCCTAAAACTATGGACTGAAGTACCTAATGTTGAAAGTAATCAATTGCAATCTAAGGATAAATTAGAAAGGTTTTTAAGAAAGAATTCCTCCTATAATCTAGTGTGTCAGGTAAACAATAAAATTATTGGAACTCTATTATGTGGAAGTGATGGACAAAGAGCTCATATATATCATTTGGCTATAAGAGAGGATTATAGATCAAAAGAGACTGAAAGTTATATGATTAATGAGCTCATACGAAAACTTAAAAAAGATGGTGTTGAGGAATGTAGCTTATTTGTAAGGGATTATAATTATGAAGAACAGGATTTTTGGATTACTGAAGGTTGGAAGGAAAGTAGAGAATTATTGATATTTTCAAGAAAGCTTTAAGTTGGTAATTAGAAAATTATATTTTCAAAAGTAGGAGGTATATTTTAGTTACGGGTTACCATAATAAAGTAATAAAATATAAATTTTTACCAATACTAATGCTGTAAACTTTATAGGTGGAGGTGTTAGTATTGAAGATTAGATATAATTCAAAAAAGATTATAACTGTCATATTTTTTTTACTATTAGCGATTTTATTTATATTATGTTACTACAATAATAAGTATAAGAATTTTGCAGAGAAAGATTCTGTGATGAATGCTTCCAGTATGGAAGTTAGTAAGGTGAAAAGGATTGATGGAATATATCCTTTAGGTTGGTTAGATGAAGAAAACATAATTATTAAAAAGGAAAAGAAGAGTAAGGGAATATATAAATACAACTTAAAAAATGGTACGGAAAGTCTTCTGATATCATCGGATAAGGATATAGAATATTCAGTAGTTTCTCCAAATGGGAAGTATATTTTTTATGAAGAGGGTAGTGAATTAACAGGAACAGGTTATATTTATAATCTAACTAATAATGAAAGAATACAGGTTACAGAGCAGGATGAGATACCTATAGGAATAGGACGTTGGGGTGATGAAAATTCAGTGATTTTCTTCTCTTACACTAAGGGCGGAGTATTTCTTGCATCACTTAAGGGAGAAAGAAAGGAAATTGTGCCTAAATCTAAGGTCTTTATGAGGGATCCTGTAATGGTGGATAATAAAGTATATTATGTTAGTGATGAATATAAATTGTATAAGTATGATATGGCTAGAAAGGAAACAAAATTATTACTTCAAGATATTGCAGAGTTCATTCCTGACAGGAAAGGATTATGTTTTGCAAGTGTAGCTTTAGGAAGAAAAAGTTTAGATATTAGGGATGAGAATGGAGGAGGAAAGTTAAATATATACGATGGAGGAGGAGTAGGTGGATTTAGTTGGTCTCCCTGCGGAAATAAACTAGCTTATTTAGTATCAAATAGTTCTGGTAAAGGAGATCTTTTATTTTTAGCTAATATTTATTCTGGTAAGTTTGAGAAGATAGCAGAAAATATACCACGAAGCTTTCCATATATTTTTTGGAGTCCTTCCGGGAAAAAAATATTAGTGCCAGCTTATGAGAAAATTGATGATAAATATATTGCGATAATAATTGAAATTTAGAAAATAAAGGAATATAATGTACCTATATGGTGAAAAGGGGCGTGGTATTTTGAAGAAGAGAAACCTTGCTATTGGAGTAGCAGCTGGTGTTGCAGCTGCTAGCGTAGTTGGCGCATCATTGATAATTTACAAGAAGCTATCCAAAAAGAAAAAGACAATAGATAAGTTGGATTCTGGAACTATAACTAAGGTAATAAGCATGAATTATCCCACCTATGAATCCTTAGAAGAAGTAGTTAAAGAGAGTAAAATAGCAATAAAGGGCGAGATTGTTGATAAGTTTGTGAAAGAAATTCAGGTAGGGGCATATGGAAATGGTGAAGCCATATCTCATTTGTATACTGTTTCTAAGGTTAAGGTGTTAAAGTCCTTAAAAGGATCTTTAAATGAAGAGGAAATGGTATACGTTAAACAATTAGGAGATGGCAGTAGGGTCATAGCTAATAATTTTGACAGTGAAGATTACTTTAAGATTGGTGAGCAATACTATATGTTCCTAGATTCTAATGAGAAAGATAGTGAAGTAATGCCTTATTCCTGCTTAAATCCACAACAGGGCGCCTTAAAGATAGAGGATAACAAAATAATAGGTATAGATATACATACTTTGAAAAGAAAGTTCTATAATGAAGTATCCGCTGAAGAATTTGAGGAAGAAGTAAAGAAATATGTATAGTCTTTTTATAGCACGGTGTAATACTGCACCGTGCTTTTTAACTTTCTTATTTGCTCTTTTTATAGCTATATGATATAAAATAATTAAAAAACAAGTGAGAGGAAGTAAGATGAATCTATTAAGCGCAGAAGGAATTACAAAAAGTTATAGTGAGAAAAAACTATTCAACAATATAAACCTTGGAATAAATGATGGAGATAAAATCGGTCTTATAGGTATAAATGGTACAGGAAAAAGTACCTTGCTAAAAGTGATAGCCGGTGTAGAAGAGCCAGATGAGGGTAGAATTATTCGTTCTAATGCTCTTAAAATAGAATATCTTTCTCAAAATCCAGACTTTGAAGAGGGCAGTACTGTTATTCAGCAAGTATTCAAAGGTTCTTCACCGATTATGAAGTTATTGAGAGAGTATGAAGAGGCTTTAAATAGCAAGACTTCTAGTGAAGAGCTTATGAAGCTTACCCAGCAAATTGATCTTTTAAATGGATGGACTTTAGAAAGTGAGGCTAAATCTATATTGAGCAAGCTGGGCATTGTTGATTTTAATGCAAAGGTTGGAACTCTATCTGGAGGGCAGAAAAAGAGGGTAGCTTTAGCAGCAACTTTGATTCAGCCTTCTAATCTATTAATCTTAGATGAGCCTACAAACCATCTAGACAACGATACCATAGATTGGCTAGAACAGTATCTTAATAAGAGAAAAGGTGCTTTATTAATGATAACCCATGACAGATATTTTTTAGATAGGGTAGCTAACGTAATTATAGAGTTGGATCGGGGAAATTTATATACTTATAAGGGTAACTATACTGACTTTTTAGAGAAAAAAGCTGAAAGAATGGAAATTGAAGAGGCCAATGAAGCTAAAAGGCAGAACCTTTTAAGGAAGGAATTGGCTTGGATTAAGCGAGGTGCTAAGGCCAGGACTACTAAGCAAAAGGCTAGGATAGATCGCTTTGAAAAGCTGTCCTCCCAGGAAGTGGTGAAGGTAGAGGATAAGATTGATATTTCTGTAGGAAGCAGCAGGTTAGGTAAAAAGGTAATAGAATTAAATAATATTAGCAAGACTTACGGCAATAGAAAGTTGATTGAGGATTTTAATTATATTTTATTAAGAGACGACCGAATAGGTATAGTAGGACCTAATGGTATGGGAAAATCTACATTAATAAACATAATTGCTGGAAAATTAGAGGCGGACAGTGGTTATGTAGAGATTGGTGAGACTGTAAAGATAGGACTATATTCCCAAGAGAATAATTTTATAAAAGAAGATATAAGGGTAATTGAATATATAAGAGAGGTTGCTGAATATATAACTACAGCAGAAGGAGAGAAGATAAGTGCATCTCAAATGTTAGAAAGATTTTTATTTCCACCAGAAGTTCAATGGACACCTATAGAAAAATTGTCCGGAGGAGAAAAGAGAAGATTATATTTATTGAGAGTGCTTATGGAAGCGCCTAATGTGCTTTTGCTAGATGAGCCTACTAACGATTTGGACATTCAAACTCTAGCAATATTAGAAGACTATATAGATAATTTTCAGGGAGCAGTTATAGCCGTATCCCATGATAGGTATTTCCTTGATAGAATAGCTGAGAAGATCTTTGCCTTTAAAGATGGTGGAGAGATAGTTCAGTATGCTGGTAATTATTCGGATTATAAGTTAAAGTCTGAAGAAAAAAAGGTTATTCAGATAGATGGTGAAAAACACAAGGAAAATGTGGATAAAAATAAGACTGCTGTGGATAAAAAAGAGGAAAAGAAAAAGCCTTTGAAGTTCTCCTACAAGGAACAATTAGAATATGAGGCAATAGATGGTATAATAGCAGAGTTAGAAGAAAAACTAAAGGAAATAGAGGATAGAATTAATAGTACTACAACAGATTATACTTTGTTGCAAGAGCTATTAAAAGAAAAAGAGGAAGTTGAAAATAAGCTTGAGGAAAAAATGGAGCGCTGGATCTATCTTAACGATTTAGCAGAAAAGATTAAAAAACAAAAGAACTAATTTTTTAAACAATGGAAGGGAAGGCGAATATAATGGCTATAGATAGTGTAGATGTAGCAAAAGCTGCTGTAAGGCTTGCTATTGCTAGCAGAGAAGAAGAAAAGCAATTGGAACAAGATTTTAAAGCTAAAGGGATTTTAACGGTAGCTGTAGATGTAGGAGGGAATATTAATAATTCTATTCCTAAAATAATAGAAAGAGCTCTAGTGGCTTCCAAGCGCTGTGGCCTTATTAAGGAGGGTCATGTTTACGATGGTGCGGTGGCTGGTGCTGCCAGAGAAGCTATAGCACAAGTATCTGCTAAGGCCAATGGTCTCAATGTAGGAGGTAAAATAGGAATAGCACGATATGGAGAACATTTAAGCCTGTGCATATTTATGAGTATTGGATTATTACACCTTAATGAAGTAGTTATAGGCTTAGGTCATAGGTCTATACCTAAGGATTAAAATTTTGTTGACAATGACCAAAAAACATTATAGAATTTAAACAAACCAGAGGGACTGGTTAATTGTAGTAGTTATGTAGCATGGTGAAGTTTGTAGAAATAATTAAGTGTAAGATTGTAGGAATGTAGGATGGTAGGAGAAAAAGATTTATAGCGGATTAGTGTATACTTTTATAGTAAAACTCTCCTATTGGAGAGTTTTTTGCATTCTTACACATATCACTCTACAACACCATGTTTTAAGAACTAAATAATAAGGGGGAATGGTAGAATGGTAGCAAAAAAATTAACAGGTCTTATGGCCTTACTAATGGGGGTTTCGCTATTAGCTGGTTGCGGCAGTAGTGAATCAGAAACAGCAGTACTAAAGGATAAAAAGGAGATAAAAATAGGAATAAGTCAGCTAGTGGAACATCCTGCACTAGATTCTGCAAGAGAGGGTTTTTTAGCTGCATTGAAGGACAAGGGTTATGAAGATGGTAAGAATATAAAGGTGGATTACCAGAACGCTCAAAATCAGCAAGCAACAGCTAATACTATAGCTGCAAATTTTGTTTCTAACAAAATGGATATGATTCTTGCAATTTCAACTCCTTCAGCTCAGGCTGCTGTTAATAAGACCAGTAAAATTCCTATTCTTATAACAGCGGTAACAGATCCAGTAGGAGCTGGACTAGCAAAGTCTTTAGATAGCTCTGGAAATAACGTAACTGGTACTTCTGATGATGTGCCTGTAGATAAGCAATTTGATTTATTAAAACAGTTGGTTCCAAAGGCAAAAAATGTAGGAATTATATATAACACCGCTGAAAAGAATTCTCAAGTGCAAGTAGAAGCAGCGAAAAAAGCAGCACCAAGTGCTGGAATTGAATTGGTGGAAATAGGAGTAACTGGCACTAATGACATCGCTCAAGCGGTGGCTAATGTTTTGGATAAGGTAGATGCCATATATGTACCTACAGATAATACAGTAGCTTCTGCTATGCCTTTACTAGTGGATAAATGTTATAGCAAAAATATTCCTATAATAGCTGCAGAGGCAGGAATGGTGGAGAATGGTGCTCTTGCAACTTCAGGCATTGATTACTACAAGCTAGGTTATCAGACAGGTCTTAAAGCAGTAGATATCATAAATGGTAAAGAACCAAAGGACATTCCTATAACTTTACTTGAAGATTTGCAATTAGTGATAAATACAGACGCTGTAGAGAAATTAAATATAACTGTATCAAGTGACATTTTAGATAAAGCCGATAAGGTAACTGGAGGGGTAAAATAAATGGAAATTCTACAAACTGTAATGGAGCAAGGCCTTATATATGGTATATTAGCAGTAGGTGTATATATAAGTTATAGAATTCTCAATTTAGCAGATCTTTCAGTAGACGGAACTTTTCCCTTAGGCGCTGCCGTTACAGCTGCGTGGATAGTAAATGAAGGGGGAAACCCCTTCATAGCTTGTTTACTGGCTCTAATTGCAGGAGGAATAGCTGGCCTTGTAACAGGTTTTCTCCACGTGGGATTAAAGATAAACAGTCTATTGTCCGGTATCTTAGTAATGATGGGTTTATATTCTATTAATATAAGGATTATGGGTATGCCTAATATATCATTAAATTTAGCTGGTAAGCTAATACTTCCTAAAAGTGATGAACCATGGATGAGAATATTAATTGTCTTTTGCTTTGTTGCCTTAGTGAAATTAAGTATTGATATGTTTTTGAAGACTAAAGGTGGCTTTATCCTAAGGGCTGTAGGGGATAATGAACAGTTGGTAACTTCATTAGCGGTTAATAAAAATCGAATTAAAGTTATAGGACTTATTCTTTCTAATGCTTTAGTAGCTTTAGCAGGTTCTATTTTTGCACAAAGCCAGAGTTATTCAGATGCAGGCATGGGCACTGGAATGGTAGTAACAGGACTTGCAGCGGTAATAATTGGGGAAACTATTTTGAAAATATTAACTATGATATGGAGACAATTGTCTTTTATTAAAGCAAGTACAGCGGTAATTTTAGGGGCTTTACTATATCAAGGAGCAATAGCTTTAGCTATGAGATTAGGTATGCCTCAATCAGACCTAAAATTAGTAACAGCGGCAATAGTAGCTGTGGCCTTATCTTTAAATGGAGTATCCTTTAAAAAGTGTAAAATAAAATCCTTAGTAGGTGGTGGTAATAGTGCTTCAGATAAAAAATCTGCATAAAACTTTCAATGCTGGCAGTATAAATGAAAAGGTAGTGTTCAATGGCTTAAATTTAGAAGTTGAAAAAGGGCAATTTATAACAATAATAGGTAGTAACGGAGCCGGAAAATCTACTTTATTAAATGTTATTTCTGGACTTATTCAATATGATTATGGCACTATAAAATTAGATGGTTTGGATATTAGCACTATGCCTGAATATAAGCGTTCAAAAAATATTGGACGTGTGTTTCAAGACCCATCTGCAGGAGTAGCTCCCAATATGACTATATTGGAAAATATGTCTATGGCATATAATAAGGGAAAACCTTTTAATCTTACTTGGGGAATTTCTAAGAAAAATATTTCCTATTTTAGAGAGCTTTTAGCAGAAGTAAATTTAGGTTTAGAAAATAAACTTTATAACAAAGTTGGAATATTGTCAGGAGGTCAAAGACAGGCTCTTTCTTTGATAATGGCAGTTATGAGCAAGCCTAAGCTGTTACTTTTAGATGAGCATACAGCAGCTCTGGATCCAAAAACTTCAGAAATTATAAATGAAATTACAGAAAAAATAGTGTCTGAATTTGATATTACTACACTTATGGTAACTCATAATATGAATCATGCTATAAAGATGGGAAATAGACTGTTTATGATGGATCAAGGAAAGATTATATTAGATGTTCAAGGAGAACAGAAAAATAATTTAACCGTTAATAAGCTACTTTCTCATTTTGAAAGTTTAAATTCAAATAGTAGCTTAAGTGATAGGGTATTATTTGCATAATTAATGTCTGTCGCGGAACTGAAAAGTTGGCGGCAGCTTTTTTATGTAAAGAATTATTTTAAGAGAAAGCTAATTATACAGGTTAAGGTTTTGCAGTAAATTTAATCCATTAACAATTTATTAAAGAATAGTTAACACATAATACTTAATATTGCCATAAAACTGTCATAAAAAAAAGATACTATTTAATTGTGATAAGGAAATCCCCCTTCTTCTTAACAAAGAAAAAGTCCAAGGGCCTATGGTCTTGGACTTTTTTACATTAATTGAAAGGTCGAAATACAGAGCCTTTTAATTTTGAATAGACTGAGTTAAAATATAAATAATTGGTAATATTATTTGGGGAAAGGCGTGAAGTTAAAGTATGATTAATTTTCAAGATATCAATATTAAGCTTCATTCTTTAGTTATATTTAGAAATCTTCTTAAGGATAAGGTTATAAAACGCTTGATGGAACTAATAAGTTGTAATGATGAAGATACAATGGAACAGGTAAGTCGTTACTCCGCCTTTGCGTCGGCTCTTTTAGAAGAAAGTGATAATCTTACTGATTATATACTAAATAGAGTGCTTGAAGATGAAAATGTCTATATTTTAAAATGTGCTGAAGGCTTAAAGGTAAGTGAAGAAATTGAAGAAAGTTTACGCTATGAGCTGAAGGTCTTGGAGGAAGTATCTCAATTAACAGCTATGCAGCTGCGCATATCTATAAATTATGCTGGATTTTTAGCTAGTTGGAATACTTCTTCAGTAGATTTTACTAGTATATATAAAGATAGAATAAAGCATATTTCTACATATGGTTATGGAATTTTTGCTAAATATCATATATTTATGATTAAAGATCTAGATATAATTCCTGTAAAATATCCAGATAATATAAGAATTTCTCAGTTACAAGGGTATGAAAGTGAAAGAAAAATAGTAGTAGATAACACTTTAGCATTATTAAAAGGTAAGCCTGCCGCTAATGTACTTCTCAGAGGGGATGCGGGAACCGGTAAGTCCTCTACAGTGAAAGCTATAGCTAATGAATTTAAGGATATGGGACTTCGTCTTATAGAAGTTACTAAAAGGCAGCTTAGAGATATGCCGGCTATAATGGATAGACTCAGTAGAAATCCTTTGAAGTTTATATTGTTTATAGATGATTTATCCTTTGCTAAGGATGATGATGATTTTGCAGCATTGAAGGCTATATTGGAAGGATCAGTTTCAACAAAGGCTAACAATGTAGTTATATATGCCACTAGCAATAGAAGACATTTAGTGAAAGAATCCTTTTCTGATAGAAAAGGTGATGATATTCATATAAACGATACGATTCAGGAACTACTGTCCTTATCAGATCGATTTGGACTTTCTGTAACCTTCACAAAACCAGATAAAAAACAGTATTTAGAAATTGTTTATGGACTAGCAGACCAGTATGAAGTTAAGCTCTCTGCAGAGGAACTGGAATTGGAAGCAGAAAGATTTGCTCTAAGGCATAATGGAAGATCTCCTAGGGTAGCAAGACAGTTTGTAGAATATTTGAAGTCAAAGGAAGCATAAAATAATTAAAGTCCCTTACCAGTTTTATCCGGTAAGGGACTTTTTGAGTTTTAATAAATTTTAAATCTATATAGTAACAAAATTTAGGCTTTATAAAATCTAAATCAGCTTATATATCAAAATAGTAATTTATTATTCTAAGGTAGAAAATTCATAGCCTTCACTTTTAAGTATATTTATTATCTCTGGAAGGGCCTTTGCTGTTTCTTCTTTACCGTAAGTGTCGTGCATTAAAACTACTAAATCATTATTAGAAGGAACATATTGCCTGGTTTGGTTAAATCGTGCTATCAATTGATCTTTGTTTCTTTTTATGCCTTCTGAATCACCAATTAAGCTGTTCCAGTCTATATATACATAGCCTTGCTCTTCTAGATGCTTGTCCAGCAAATCTGTACCTTTCCAGGAACCATGGCCACCAGGTAATCTAATTATTTTAGATTCCACTTCTTTGCCTAAGGCCCTTGAAATAGCTTCGTTATTTTTTTTAATATCTGCCATAAAGTTCTCAGTGTTAACAGTTCTATTAGGGTATAAATAGTTATAATCATGGGAATAAGTATGATTACCAATAGTATGTCCCTCATCATCTATCCGTTTTAATAGTTCTTTAGATTTTTCAGACTTATCAATAGAACTTCCTAACACAAAAAACGTTGCTTTAATGTTATTTTCTTTTAATATATCTAAAATTAAAGGAGTCACAGTAGTAGAAGGACCATCATCAAAGGTAAGGTAAGCCACCTTTTTATCTATATCAGAATCTACTTTGGTTTTTAATAGATTCATTACTTCTTTGGCTTTAGAAATATCTTGAACAGAAGAAGAATTTTCATCAACTGTTTTTTCAGGAGCTTTTTCCGATGGTAATTTAGCTTCTTTGTTGTTGTTTAAATCTTCGGGTTTTTCCTCACCAACAATAGGGGATTCCGGCACTTCTTTATTATCATTTTTCTTTTCTACTAGGACTATCTTTGAATTGTTGGAATTCTCTTTTTCAGCTTTTGTAGCAGAAGTATTAACAGAGTTGTTAGAATAGCTTTTGAAATAAGCCACAGTAAAGGCCGCTAAAGAGCCGAAAGTAAAAAATATAATACCTGCTATAAGTAGTCTTGCATTTACTCTTTTCTTTTTCAATTTAAATTCCCCTCTTTTAATTTAATTTCGTCATGGTTCTACAACAATTATATACGATATTCCTTGTTAATTGTTCAAAAAAATAAAAAAATATGTTTAATTTTGTGATAATTTATAGAGATAAAAGTAACTTACTATAAGTTAAGGATAATAAAAGGAAAAATTTACATATAACAATGTAACAATTTGCACTCTCCTGTATATTATGTAGTATGAGTATTTGTTGCCGAAGGACTAAAGGTATTCGGCAAGGAAAACCATTAGCTAATTAAAATAAGAAACTAGGTTTAAAGAAATAAGGAGGGTTAAATATGTCAAAATGCTGCTGTAACTACGGTATGGGATATGGACTAGGCTTTGGTGGAGGTTTTGGTAGAAGCTCTAATTGCATATGTGATTTTCCAACTTTGATTATATTGATTCTTATAGTGCTTCAATTCTCAAAGAGTAATAAAGATTGTTCAGAAGACTATGATGACTAGGATTTAGAATAACTAATTAGAAAGTAATAAACCAAATTAGAGGATTAATAAGGAGGTTTAACTATGAGTAGACATGCAGATAAACAAGTAAGTAATGAAATATTATTTATAATCGCATTATTCTTCCTATCTTGCGCTGGTTGCGGAAGAGGGATTTATTAGATAGAGCAAGTTTTTTATGTAAGAGCCTTTATCCCTTTGAGATAAAGGCTTTTCTAATGGAAATAATATTTAATTAAACCTGTATCTTATTTTAAAATATATGATTGAAAAAAGTGTATTACTTATATAGTGATTCTGGCTACTTTAACCTTCTGCCTTGGCAGTATTTTGATAATTTTCTATAGAAATATCCATCGGAATAAAATATAATGTATACACTATATATAATTATTTGCAATTTAAAAATATATTGGAACATTAAGTTGGAATTGTAATAAACATTTTACTTTATGGTGTAATGAGACATCAGTATTTTAATGAAATATTTTCTATGTGTCCTTTAAAAAATAATGCACAAAATAAATATAGTAAAAGTATAAGGAGATATGGTAGCTATGAAAATCTTTAGAGAATATCTTCATTTACCGAAGGAAGTTTATGTTTTAGCAGCAGCAAAGACTATTAATGGGTTAGGTAACTTTATAATGCCCCTTTTAACATTAATTTTGACAGAAAAGATTGGTTTAAGTAGTACTCAAGCAGGCTTTTATATGTTAATGCTGAATGTATGTTTTGTACCGGGACTGCTATTTGGAGGTAGACTAGCAGATAGTATTGGGAGAAAAAAGGTTATAATAATATTTCATAGCCTAGCGGCTTTAGTGTTTATGACCTGTGGTTTTATAAGACCTTCTATGCTAGTAGTATATTTGCTAATGTTGGGTTCAGCCCTATTAGCGGCTTCATTACCAGCATATGATGCTTTATTGGCAGATTTGACAAATGAAGATAATAGAAAGAGATCCTTTACCTTAACCTTTATGGGACATAATTTAGGCTTTTCTATTGCTCCTGTACTAGGTGGCTTTCTATTTAGAAATTACCTTTACTTGGTTTTTGTCATTGATGCAATTAGCACTGTTATATCCGTAATACTAGTAGCAATATTTATTCCCAACATTCAACTTAACAAAGTCCAAAGAAAAGATGAAGTTAATGATCAAAATAATATTGACAGTAAAGCAAATGTATTTCAGTTTTTATTAAGCAATAAATATATTTTAATTTTCTCCGGTATACTATTTTTTTATAATTTTGCCTTTTCCCAATTGGCCTTTACTTTGCCAATTCATGTGGTAGAATTATTCCCTGAAAATGGAGCAAAGTATTATGGTACTATGGAAGGATTAAATGGAGTGCTAATTTTAATATTAACACCCATTATGACTAGAATAACCATAAAAAGCAAACCTACTAAGTCAATAGCTCAGGGAGGTTTACTTTATACCTTATCCTTTGCAATATTAATATTCGTTGCACCCCTTTCCATGTTTTATTTATCTATAATTGTAATGACCTTTGGAGAAACTATGATTACCGTAAATAATAATGCCTTTATATCTGGTATGACCCCTCCACAATACAGAGGTCGAGTAAGTGGAATTTTTCAAATTATCTATGGTGCCGGTTTTGCTACAGGACCGTTTATAATAGGTATTTTATTAGATTATATTTCAACAAGGGCGGTATGGACTGTCATAACCATAATTATGGCGTCAGCTTCACTATGTATGCTTGTTCTTAATAGAAGCATGAGAAAGAAAAAAGTAGAAGGTCATTATTAAGGATAAAATATGCTTGTCTAATATTGCATAACCGTGTTGGTTGCGGTAAAATTTTTTTAGTTTAAGGGAAAGGATGCATTAAATGGATAATTATATTGAACAGTATTGTCAGCAAACAGAGACCATTAATAAAGTATTTGAATTTTATAAGAGGGAATTTTTTAATAACTATGAGTTTTTAAATTCAGAGGAAAGAAAGTCTGTTTTGAAAGCTATGCCCTATTGTTATAGAATCTGGTATTATTCAGCCCTTATTTCTCATACTTCTCTAAGTCCAGCGAATTTAATAAATATGCAGATTAAGGAAAAGTATGATGAAGAATTAGTGGTTCTTCCTATAGCAAGACCTATATATACAAGAAAAAAACTTACAGATTTTCATCAGGAGTTTGTAATTTTTTCAGTGGAGGATCATCCTGTATTAAAAGATTTAGAGAATTTTATGAACAACTGCAGGCCAGATATTGGAGTAGATGAAAAGGGTTTGCTGTTAGATGAGGAAAGAGAGAAAATCATAGATTCTTTAACCTTTAAAGAAATTTTTTATGTAACCTTTTTAACTAACACCTCCTATGAACTTGGATTGTTGAAAAAGATGCCCTCTATAGGAGTACATAGAGCTATGGCAGTAACCAGGAATATGGAGGTGTTTTTTAATTTATCTAAGAGAGAACAGCTAAAAAGAATAATAGAGGCAGTTGTATCTATTGCTTCAAAGCAAATGTGTGAGCTATTTCCATTAGATAGGAGCTCCTTTAGTATAAGCTCTTTAAGAAAAATGATAAGGGATGGTATAGATTTAAATGAGTACCTTAGCAATATTATGGGAAAGTATAATATTGTTGTGGACTTCCAGGAATTGGAGAAGCTTGATTTTGAAAGTATTGGTGATATAGATATAGAAGCTCTACCTAAAGAGTCCATCATGGCCCTTGCCATTAGAATGGAATTGGCCTTTGCGTTTGATGCCTATATAACCACTCCTTTAGGTTATTATTTGCAAGTGTTACAACCAATATACATACACAACTATTCTGCAGCTACCCATTTTTATGAACTATATCAGGCAGAACATAGTAATGTGCCTTTAATTAAATTATATTTTATAATGCCTAATGGATTTGATTTGACGGTGCTTGGTGAAAATATTATTCTTGATGGTAACAAGGCAAAGCATCAGTTTCAGGATTTAGACACGAAAATAGACTATATGCAGACCCTTGAGGATATATACCAATACCAAGTTATAAATCCTTTACATGAGTGGCTTGACATAGCAGAGGAACCTCCCATAGATATAGCAGCAACTTATTTTAATGGTAAACCTGTTAGAAAGGTAAAATCTAAAGCAGAGCTAAATATACCAGCCTCTGAAGGTGATGAAGTTATAACCAACAGAAATCGTGCTTATGTTTTTAAAATAAAAAATACTGCTCATAAGCGAAAGTACATAACCGTCCAATTAAAGGGATCACAAACAATATCACAAATACGTGATATTGTGGAAGAGGGATACAATTTAGATTTTGAATACTTATATTCCTTTTTTATGAATAATAAACCTTTTGATAGGGATTATGAAATTCCAAGCCCAGCGGAAATTGATAGTGAAATGACAGCAGCAAATATAAAGCTTTATGAACTAAGATTAATTGTAGGGCAAAAGTTCCTTTTGATATACGACTTCGATAAGAAAATTAGTTTTGAAATTGAGTTTTTAGGAGTAGAACCTTTGGAAAAGGGAGCGGAATATCCTAGAATAATAGCAAACAGAAAATAATTAATAAAAGCAGGAGTGGATAAGATGAAGAAGATAGTATTGGCAGGAGGATGTTTTTGGGGTGTTGAAGCTTATATAAATACCTTGGAGGGAATTATCAATACAAAGGTTGGTTATGCTAACGGTCATGTGGCTAATCCAACCTATGAAATGGTATGTCAAAACAATACCGGTTACGCAGAAAGCTGTTACGTTGAATATGATGAAAAGGTGCTAACTTTAGAAAAGTTATTGGAAGCCTTTTGGGCAGTAATAGATCCTACCATTTTAAATCGACAGGGACATGATATAGGTAGTCAATATAGAACTGGAATTTATTATATAGATAAAGGGGATTTAGATACAATAATAGAATCTAGGAATATGGAACAGCAAAAATATGATAAGAAGATTGTTACTGAAATAAAGCCACTAGAAAACTTTTATGAAGCAGAGGAATATCATCAAAAGTACTTGGAGAAGAATCCTAATGGTTACTGCCATATACCAAGGGAGCTCTTGCAGAAAAAGGATAAGTAGTGAAGTTTCCTTCTGCATGCATATAATTACCAGATTATTGCCACAATAAAAGATATAAATTGTAAGGAGGTTTTATTGTGGCAACTATACCTAATTTTTCGAGTAGTTATTGGATAGATTCTATAAAAGCTCAGGAGTATCCTGTACTAGAAAATGATATTGCGGTGGATGTGCTAGTAATAGGGGCAGGAATTACCGGTATAACCACAGCCTATTTGCTGCAAAAGGAAGGGCTTAAGGTGGCGGTGGTAGATTCAGATAAGATCCTATCAGGAACTACCGGTTATACCACAGCAAAGATTACTATTCAACATGGTCTTATATATGACAAGCTAAAGCTCCACTTTGGAGAGGAAAAGGCTAGGATATATGGTGAAGCTAATAAGGCAGGCTTGCAATTAATAAAGGATCTGATAAATGAGCATAAAATAGATTGTGATTTTGTGGCACAAAATAGCTATGTGTATACTCAATCAGAAAGCTATGTAAAAGCCATAGAGGATGAAGTGAAAACTGCTCAAGAGCTTGGGCTTAATGCACAGTATCTGGATACTGTACCCTTGCCCTTTAAGGTGCAAGCCGCAATATGCTTTCAGGATCAGGCTATGTTTCATCCTAGAAAGTATTTAATAGCCTTATGCAATTTGCTGAACAGTAAGGAACAATGTATATATGAATCTACAAGAGCCTTAAATATTGAACATAGTCCTGTAGGAAATAAAAGCTTAGTTACAACTTTAGAAGACGGAATAAAAGTTCATAGCAATTATGCAGTAATTGCTAGTCATTTTCCCTTTTATGACGGGTATGGCATGTACTTTGCAAGAATGTTTTCTTCTAGGTCCTATGTTTTAGCAGTAAAAACAAAGAAGAACTTTGAAGAAGGAATGTATATAAGCGCAGAAGATCCTAAACGTTCTTTAAGATACACTCCTATTAATGGAGAAAAGATAGTTCTTGTTTCTGGAGAGCATCATATTACAGGCCAGGATAGTAATACAATGGTTCACTATGAGGCTCTTAGAGATTTTGTGGAGCAGAATTATGGAATAAATGAAATTTTGTACAGATGGTCTACACAAGATTTGACAACCTTGGATGATGTTCCATACATTGGCTATTTGGCTCAAGGAAAACCTAATGTTTTTGTTGCAACAGGCTTTAAAAAGTGGGGGATGACCACTGGGTCTATGGCTGCGATACTAATAAGGGATATGATAGTAAAGAAGGAAAGTCCTTGGATAGAATTATTTACACCTTCTAGATTTGTAGCAGATCCATCTTTACGAAACTTAGTAAAGGAAGGAGCTATGATAGCTAAAGAGTTTATTAAGGGCAAGCTTAAAGCTGTACCAGAAACTTCGGAGGACCTAGCGCCGGATACAGCAAAGATTATAAATTCTGAAGGAAACAAGATAGGAGCCTATAAGGATCAACAAGGATGCGTACACTTTGTTGATACCACCTGTAGACATATGGGGTGTGAAGTACAGTGGAATAATGCTGAAAGAACTTGGGATTGTCCTTGCCATGGTTCACGCTATGATATACAGGGTAATGTAATAGAAGGACCTGCTTTGAAACCTCTTAAAAAAATTAATAAATAGTTGCAGTTAGATTTTTAAAATGTTTACATTTTTTCAATACTACCTTCCAAAAGTTAGTGATTTTTATTGAGTAGGTTGATATAATTATACTAGGAAGGAGTGATTCTATGGCTTTAGATACATCTAAAAAGCTAAGAAATGCCGTAATTTATTCTGTTTATGTTAGAAATTATGGTAAGAATGGTAAATTTATAGATATAGAGGAAGATTTGCAGAGGATTAAGGACCTAGGTACGGACATAGTGTGGTTTATGCCTATTCATCCTATTGGAGAGGTTAATAGAAAGGGTATACTTGGTTCACCTTATGCTATAAAGGATTATAGAGCAATTAACCCTGAATATGGTACCTTAGAGGATTTTAAAAGACTAGTAGATAAAATTCATCAATTAGGCATGAAGGTAATGATAGATGTGGTTTACAATCATACATCTCCAGATTCCTGGCTTGTAGAAAACCATCCAGAATATTTTTATATTAAACCAGATGGAAAAAGAGGTAACAAGGTTGGAGATTGGAGTGATATAGTAGATTTAGACTACAACAACAAGGATTTATGGACTTATCAAATTGATACCTTAAAGTATTGGGCAGAAATAGGAGTAGATGGCTTTAGATGTGATGTGGCACCTTTAGTTCCAATAGAGTTTTGGATGAAAGCTCGAGAAGAAGTAAAGAAGGTAAAACCAGAGGTTATTTGGTTAGCTGAAAGCGTGGAACATAGCTTTATTTCATACCTTAGAAAGGAAGGTTTCGTTGCTCATTCTGACTGTGAAGTATATAATGCCTTTGATATATGCTATGACTATGATGTTCATAATTACTTTAAGGGATATTTGGAAGGCAAGAATACTCTTAAGGAATACATAGACAGAGTGGCCATGCAGGAAGTTATATATCCAGATAACTATGTAAAATTAAGATTCCTTGAAAATCACGATCAGCCAAGGGCTAAGCATCTAATTCCAGATAATGAGAAGCTAAACATATGGACTGCATACATGTTCTTCCAAAAGGGAGCGGCTTTAATATTTAACGGACAAGAAGCAAAAGATGACAAGATTCCTAATCTCTTTAATGATGATAAGGTAAATTGGGCTGGAATGGAAGAAGACTTTGTGTCTATGATAAAGAAACTAGCGGCCTTAAAGAAAGAGCCTATTATGGCAGAAGGAAATTACTCTATAGGAGTTGTTGATAATAAGGATGTTATTGTTATAACCTATGAAAAGGGCCATGAAAAGCTAATTGGAATCTTCAATGTAAACCTTGAAGATGGTACTATAAAGCTTCCTGTAGAGGATGGAGAATATGAAAATCTAGTTAATGGTAAGAAGATAAATATAAGAGAGGGAGAAATAGAACTTCCTTATGTTCCGGTTATAATAAGAGCATAAAAAGCTAGAGATATTATACTATAAAAGCAATAATTCAAAGGAAGTAACTCATATATATATTAGTTTGAAGATATACTTTAAAAAACTCTATTGATTTATCAATAGTCTTACTGTATAATTAATAAAAACGTAATAAAAGGTCAAAAATATTGATAAGGAAGAGTACGTAATAGTGATGCTTTTAGAGAACCGGCGTTGGTGGGAGTCCGGTAGCTAGCTGTTATGGAAAGCAGCCTTGGAGTTTCTTATGAAGAAATGAGCATAATCCTATATATGTTCAATAAATAAGACGTTACCTCACGTTATAGAGGCACGGAATTTTAGTTCCGGTTGAGAGAGTGTCTTATGACACTAACTAGGGTGGTACCGCGAATATACTCCTTCGTCCCTTATTGGGAAGAAGGAGTTTTTTTAATAGAATAATACTTTATTTGTTAAAAGGAGGGTATTAAAGTATGGAAGAGATTTTAGAGGTTCTAGAAAAGAATAGTAGACTTAGCAATGAAGAGATATCGGTGATGGTGGGGAAAACACCGGAAGAAGTAGAGGAAGCTATAAAAAATTATGAAAAGCAGAATGTTATTGTTGGATATACAGCTTTGATAAATCGAGAAAACATGAATGATGAAACTGTAACTGCCCTTATAGAGGTAAAGGTTACTCCACAAAGAGGAGAGGGTTTTGATAAGGTAGCAGAAAGGATATATAGATTTTCAGAGGTTAAGGCCTGTTACCTTATGTCTGGAGGCTTTGATTTAACAGTTATAGTAGAAGGAAGAACCATGAAGGAAGTAGCCCTCTTTGTAGCAGAAAAATTAGCCACGCAGGAGTGTGTAATAAGCTGTGCTACTCATTTTGTACTAAAGAAGTATAAAGATAAAGGTACAATATTTGAGAAAAAACCAGTGGACGATAGGGAGGCTATATTTATATGAAGATAGAAGATATGATAAGAGATAATGTTAAAAATATGCCGCCATCAGGCATTAGAAAATACTTTGATCTAGTAAATGAAATGGATGACGTTATATCCTTAGGGGTTGGTGAACCGGATTTTGTAACTCCTTGGAAGGTAAGAGAAGTAGGTATATATTCCTTGGAGAAAGGTCAAACTCATTATTCTTCTAATGCAGGATTTGTAGAACTTCGTCAAGAAATAGCAAACTACTTAAAGAGATATGATTTGCATTATGATCCTTCTAGTGAAATCATAGTAACGGTAGGAGGTAGTGAAGGTATTGATATAGCACTAAGAGCTTTAGTAGGTCCTGGGGATGAAGTTATCATTCCTGAACCAAGTTTTGTAGCCTACAAGGGATGTACAGCTTTTACTGGTGCTACTGCAAAGGTAATTAATCTTAGGGAGGAAGATCAATTTAAATTGACCCCAGAGCTTTTGGAAGCAGCCATTACTCCAAAAACTAAGGTGGTTATAATTCCTTTTCCAAACAATCCAACAGGATCTATAATGACAAGAGAAGAGTTAGCTTCCATAGTTGAAGTGCTAAAAGATAAGGATTTAATAGTAATTTCTGATGAAATATATTCAGAATTAAGTTATGGTGAGAAACATGTATCCATAGCTAGCTTCCCAGAGATAAGGGACAAAACTATAGTTATTAATGGCTTTTCTAAGGCCTTTGCTATGACAGGTTGGAGACTAGGTTATGTATGTGGACATCCGATTCTAATAGAGCAAATGAAAAAAATCCATCAATATGCTTTGATGTGTGCTCCAACCACAGCTCAGTTTGCAGCTATAGAAGCTTTAAGAAACTGTGATAGAGAAGTAAATGACATGGTTAAGGAATATAACAGAAGAAGAAGGGTTATGGTAAATGGATTTAGGAAGATGGGACTAAGTTGTTTTGAGCCTCTAGGAGCCTTCTATGTATTTCCTTCAATAAAATCCACCGGTTTAACCTCTGATGAATTCTGCGAAGGCCTTTTGAAGCAAGAAAGAGTGCTAGTTGTACCAGGAACTGCCTTTGGAGAATGTGGAGAGGGCTTTGTGAGAGCTTGTTATGCTTCTTCCTATGAAAATATAGTGGAGGCATTGAAGAGGATTGAAAGGTTTATAAAGAATTTATAGGTTAAAAATATTGGTCGAAAATTTAGGAAATAAAAGAAAGTAAATATTTATAAGAGATAAAGAGTGGCAGGTTTGAACTGATCCATATTAAGTAGACAATCAATTTAATAAAAATGTTATGCATATTGGGATGCATGGTTTCAATGTTCTAAGGGATCCATACATCTTAATCTTTTCAGAACGTCCATAGAATTGTGTAAATTTAATTAGACGAGATAAGATTTGTTTGGAAATTACTACAGGGATATATTTCCTGTAGTAATTTTTGTGTAACGAATATCCCCGGTTATACCGGGGGTTCTAAAAAGCTTACAGCTATGAGTAGAAAAAAATAACCTCCTTTTGTAATCTATAGTAAGGTTCGCCAACCAAACAAATAACAAAGGAGGTTATCCAAATGGATACAGAAAGTTTATCACATACTAAATGGAATTGCAAATATCATATAGTATTTGCACCTAAGTATAGAAGACAAATTATATATGGAAAGATAAAGAAAGATATAGGACAGATTTTGAGAAAATTGTGTGAGCATAAGGGTGTTGAAATCATAGAAGATAATGCTTGTCCAGACCATATACATATATTAGTTAGTATACCACAAAAGATAAGTGTGGCTCAATTTAAGGAATTTATTGACCCGTTTACGGGCGAGCCAGAAACAAAGGAAAAAAATAAACAGCCCCTTTAGGGGCAGCCTGAGAAAATATGCGGTTGGCGGACTATTCAGCGTGTCTTTAGACACAGACAGTAATATGCCATTATAGGGCTAGAGCATGCCACCGGTTTTACGGGTGGTCATGACTACACTACAAGGAAATTAAAATGAAAAATTTTGCACTTCGGAAATTTATCCTCATTCTCTGACCTATAACTTCTATTTTCATCCATTGATAAAATTTATCTAAAATGTTACCTTTATGTATAGAGCAAATTTAAGCCAAAAGGATGGTGACAAGAAAATATGAAGAGCATAAGAAAGTTTATTTCCTATTATAAGCCCTATAAGCTTTTATTTTTTGCAGATATGTTTTGTGCCTTATTGCTATCTGCAATAGATTTAGTTTTCCCACTGTTAGTACAATATCTTTTAGATGATGTATATGTACTGAATGATAGACAAGTAATATTAAAGTATGTATTAATAGTAGGAAGTGCCTTGCTATTAATGTATGTTGTGAAACTTTTTTGCCAGTATTTTATAACATCCTGGGGACATATTATGGGAGCTAGAATGGAGGCGGATATGAGGAGGGATATTTTTGACCATCTTCAAAAGCTATCCTTTTCCTATTATGACAATAAGAATACTGGTAAGATTATGTCTAGAATAGTAAATGACCTATTCGACATATCTGAATTGGCCCATCATGGACCAGAGGACTTATTTATATCCGCAATTAAATTAATAGGGTCCTTCATAATATTAATGAGTATTAATGTAAAAATTACATTGATTTTATTATTACTTACAGGTGTTATGATATTGTTCTCTGCATACTATAATAAGCAGATGAAGGCTGTATTTAAGAAAAATAGAGAGAAGATAGCAAATGTTAATGCTCAGGTGCAGGATAGCTTAGCTGGAATTAGAGTGGTAAAGTCCTTTGCCAATGAAAAAATTGAAAAAAGTAAGTTTGATAGAGGAAACCAAGAATTCTTGGACACCAAAAAGGATAGCTACATGATTATGGGCAGATTCTACAGTGGAAATGGATTTTTCCAAGGTCTACTTTATCTATCAGTTATACTTAGTGGTGGAATTTTTATAAGCAATGGAACCCTTGAACTTTCGGGTTTAGTTGTATATATTCTCTATATAAATATATTCTTGAATCCAATAGAGAAGCTTGTAAACTTTACAGAACAGTTCCAAAGAGGAATCACCGGTTTTGAAAGATTCTTAGAGGTTATGGAAACAGAGCCTGATATTAAAGATAAGAAGGGGGCAAAGGATTTAGTTGATCCAAAGGGAAATATTCAGTTTAAAAATGTATCCTTTAGCTATAATGATAAGCATACTGTGCTAAACAACATTAACATTGATATAGAAGCTGGAAAGACCGTTGCCCTAGTTGGTCCTTCCGGTGCAGGAAAAACAACCTTTTGCAGTCTTATTCCAAGATTTTACGAAATAAGTGAGGGATTTATAACTGTAGATGGTATAGATATAAGGGATTTAAAGTTAAGGTCTTTAAGAAATGCAATAGGTATTGTGCAACAGGATGTATATCTCTTTGCTGGCAGCATTGGTGAAAATATTGGATACGGTAAACCAGGAGCAAGTAAGGAAGAAATTATTGAAGCAGCTAAGAAAGCTAATATACATGATTTTATTATGTCCTTAGAAGATGGCTATGACACCTATGTAGGAGAAAGGGGAGTTAAGCTCTCCGGTGGTCAAAAGCAAAGAATATCTATTGCTAGAGTGTTCTTGAAAAATCCTCCTATTTTAATATTGGATGAAGCAACTTCTGCTTTAGATAATGAAAGTGAGAGATACATTCAGAGATCTCTTGAAGAGCTTGCTAAGAATAGGACAACCTTGGTTATAGCACATAGATTGAGTACTATAAGAAATGCAGATGAGATAATTGTGCTTACCGATGAAGGCATAAAGGAAAGAGGAAGACATGAAGAACTATTAAAGATGAAGGGAACTTATTCCTATCTCTACAATATGCAGTTTGAAAATTTTTCTGAAGAGAGAATTAGTTAATAGCTAAAGAAATAATGAAGGTGTTGCAATACTACCAAATCAGTAGTTTGCAACACCTTCATTTATAAGTAATACAAGAACTTTTCTTATTCATTGAAAGATTCAAGGTGATTAGTAGCTTCTGCTAAATGTTTATCAACTATATTAGCTTCTTCAATATGGTTCACAATGGTATCTGTTGTTTGCTTAAGAACTCTTTCTATTGAAGATATTTCTTTGTTCATATCAGTTATATTAGAACTTTGATCACTTAAACTTTCTATCATCTTATTTACTTCTTTATCTAAATTTTGAATAGCAGAAAGGCTGTCTTCGATTTTATCTATAGCTTTTTCGGAAGCTTGCACTCCCATGGCTATAACTTCATTAGATTTTTCTGAATTTGCAAGGACATTCTTAGCCCCTAGAGAAATGTTTTCGATGAGTTGCGATATATCCTTAGCGCTGTTTTTAGTTTCTTCTGCCAGTTTCCTAACTTCATCTGCAACTACTGCAAAGCCCTTTCCATGTTCACCAGCTCTAGCCGCTTCTATATTAGCATTTAAAGCTAAAAGATTAGTCTGGGAAGCTATATTAGTTATAAGACCTAGCACTTCTTCAACTTGTTTAAATTTAAGAGCTAATTCAGTAATCATTTTTTGGTTATTAATATTCTCTTCTTCCAAGGTTTTAATGATATTTGTCATTTCCTCTATAGCTTCTTTACCTTGTAAGGAACCTTTAACAGTGCTATCAGTAATACTTAAAAGTTTTTCCCCTTGGCTTTGGAGGTTTGTTGTAGATTCTGTGGTTTTTGTAGTTAAATTAGCTAAAGTTGACATATGTGATTTTATATCTTCAGTAAGTTCAGCAAGCTGCTCATGTTGGGCATTTACTTGTTGATGTTGTTTAATGGTATTGCTGATGGTTGTTTTAACTGAATTAATAAAATCGTATGTATGTTTAGAAGAATTAGTGGTAATAACCTCTTCGGAGCTGCTTGTAGTAACAGCTGAATTGCTTAGTGTGTCAGATTTTTTTTTGAAAAGCATAATATTTCTCCTTTGCTTAACTTATTTGTATAATAAATTATATAGTAAATTTTTTATATAGTAAAAAAAGTTTATGTTTACTATTATAATATCAATATTTATCAAATAAAACCAGTACTATGTAAAAATTTTAGATATGAGGTTTTTAGAATAATATAGATGTAAAAAATTAAATTAATATATGGAAAGTTATAAGCTATTATGCTACACTAACTTCTATAAAATATTTAAACTTTTATAATAAAAATATTTGGAAAGGGGGTACCTGGCCAAATAAGTCAGGACATTATATGAAAGATAAAATTAGAGTAGGAATTGTAGGATACGGAAATTTAGGAAAAGGTGTAGAGCTAGCTTTGGCTCAAAATGATGATTTTCAGTTGGAGGCTATATTCACTAGAAGAGATCCTAGCACTTTAGATGGAAAATCTAAGATGGTACATATCTCTGAAATTAATAATTATAAGGATAAGATTGATGTTATGATAATGTGTGGAGGTTCCGCTACAGATTTACCAGAGCAGACTCCTGATATAGCAGCAAATTTTAATACAGTGGATAGTTTCGATACCCATGCTAGAATACCAGAATACTTTGATAGACTTGATGAAATAGCTAAGAAGTCAGGGAAAATTGCACTTATATCAGTAGGTTGGGACCCAGGCTTATTTTCTTTAAATAGAATTCTTGGTGAAGTGGTTTTACCAGTAGGTAGCACCTATACTTTCTGGGGACCAGGAGTAAGCCAAGGTCATTCCGATGCTATAAGAAGAATAGCAGGAGTTAAGGATGGAAAACAGTATACAGTGCCAGTGGAAGCAGCTTTAGAAAAGGTTCGTTCTGGTGAAAATCCTGAATTAACTACAAGAGAGAAGCATGAAAGAATTTGTTATGTTGTAGCGGAAGAAGGGGCAGATTTAGCCGCTATTGAAAAAGAAATTAAGACTATGCCAAACTATTTTGCTGACTATGACACTACTGTACATTTCATAAGTGAAGAAGAATTAAAGGAAAAGCATAGTGGTATTCCTCATGGAGGTTTCGTAATTCGTACAGGGGTTTCAGGAAAAGGTACAAAGCAGAAATTAGAGTTTAATTTATCCCTTGGAAGCAATCCTGAGTTTACTTCCAGTGTACTTGTAGCTTATGCTAGAGCGGTTTACAGATTAGCCAAGGAAGGTCAAAGTGGAGCACGTACAGTGTTTGATATTCCATTTAGTTATTTATCACCAAAATCAGGCGCGGAATTGAGAAAAGAATTATTATAATTGAAAAAGTATGCGATAATGAGGACATTTCTTATCAAACTTAAGAAATGTCCTTTATATTTTTATAAAAGAGTTTTTCATAGATTTAAGTTTTTATAAATATGAAAAACTTTCATAGAAATTAAAACGATTTCATAAATTTTATACTTGTTTTTGAAAAAAATATTTGATTTTTTCATAGGAGTTATTGACACAATGATAATTCCGTGCTATTTTATATATAACAGTTTCAAAAAGTTCTTAAAAAAATTATTAAATAATCAAAAATAATAAAGAAATATAATAATATTTAAAATGTGAAATATTATTATAAAATATGTATAAAGACGTTGATGAAGATAAAGCTATCAATAATTAATCCAAGAGAGTCGGGGGAGCTGGGAACCGATATTAATTTGATAGGTAATGATCACTTCTGAGTTTTATGGCTGAAGGTTAGTAAGCCATGACGGTGGCCCCGTTAAAAGGCTAAGGTTTGAAAGAACCTGATGAGGCAGTTGCTGTGAAGTGACTGTGAAATAGAGTGGTAACGCGTATATGTAACGCCTCTATATGCAAGGCATATAGAGGCGTTTTGTATAAATAATGTAAAAGTAAAATGAGGGGGGTTTTTATGAAAAAGTCTTTGACTTTATTGACAGCAGTTTTAGTTGGTGCAAGCCTTTTTACAGGATGTAAGAAGGAAGACAGTGGAGATACTATAAAAGTAGGATTAAACTACGAACTTTCTGGGCAAGTTGCTACTTATGGTAGAAGTCTTGTGGAAGGTATAGAACTAGCTTTTGAAGAAATCAATAACAACGGGGGCGTTTTGGACAAGAAGATTGAAGCAGTAAAAATGGACAATAAGTCTGATACTGCAGAATCAGCTAATATAACTACAAAATTAGCTACTAAAGAAAAGGTAGTACTTATATTAGGAGCAGCTACTTCAGGAAATACTAAGGCTGCAGCACCAATGGCTAACAAGTATAAGGTACCTTTAGTATCTGCATCAGCTACTGCAGATGATGTAACAGTAGATAAGGATGGTAAGGTAAGAGACTATATATTTAAAACTTGCTTTAGTGATTCCTTCCAGGGAGTTATAATGGCTAAGTTTGCAGGAGAAGAGTTAGCTGCAAAGAAGGCTGCTATGCTTGTAGATACAACTAGTGACTACAGTAAAGGATTAGCAGATAGCTTTAAAAAGAATTATACTGGACAAATCGTTGCTGAAGAAGCTTATAAGTCAAAGGATACAGACTTTAAGGCTGTTTTAACAAATATAAAGGCCACTAATCCAGATGTTCTATTTGTTCCAGGTTATTATGAAGAAGTTGGTCTGATCATTAAGCAGGCTAGAGAACTTGGTATAGAGGCTCCTGTACTTGGTGGAGACGGTTATGATTCTCCTAAGCTATTGGAGTTAGCAGGAAAGGATGCATTAAATAAGGTTTACTATACAAATCACTACTCATCACAGGATACTTCAGAAGAAGTAACAAAGTTTAAAGAAGCCTTCAAGGCAAAATATAACAAGGAACCAGATGCTTTCAACGCTTTAGGCTATGATTTAGGCTATTTGGCAGTAGATGCTATAAAGAGAGCAGGAAAGGCTGATGCTGAAGCTATTAAAGAAGCATTGGCAGCTACAAAGGACTTTAAGGCAGTTACAGGTACATTAACTATGGATGAACAGCATAATCCTGTAAAAGCTATTACTATATTAGAGGTTAAGAACGGAGAAATTACTTTCTTAGAAAAACTAGAACCATAATTTAATAGGACTTGAGTATTATAATCATGTATAGCAAATTCGGCTTGGCTGAATTTGCTATACATCTGACATTTTAAAAGTAATACAATCACTAAGCTCTAAAACATAGATAACAAAGGGGGAATTAAATGGAGGGCTTTGTACAGCAATTAATAAACGGTGTTTCCTTAGGAAGTATATATGCTTTAATTGCTTTAGGATACACTATGGTATATGGAATTATAAATTTAATAAATTTTGCCCACGGTGATGTTTATATGGTGGGCGCATATGTAGGTTTTTATGTAACAGCAAGCATGGGCCTTGGATTTATTCCATCCCTTATAATATCTATGGTGGTTTGTGCTTTGTTGGGAATTATTATTGAAAAGGTTGCATATAAGCCTATTAGAAAATCTAGCAGAATAGCAGCCCTTACTACTGCTATAGCAGTTTCATTAATACTAGAGTACGGAATGATGGCTTTGGTTGGTGCGGAAACAAGAACTTTCAGGGATGATCTTTTACCAGACCACAGCATATCACTTTTCGGTGGAAATGTAGTTATAGATTCTAAAAATATCTATATTGTTCTTATTACTATTATATTAATGGTATTATTGCAATTTATAGTTCATAAAACAAAGGTTGGTAAGTCCATGAGAGCTGTATCTCAGGATAAGGAAGCAGCAGAACTTATGGGTATCAATTCTAATAAAACCATATCCTTTACCTTTGCTATAGGTTCAGCTTTAGCAGGAGCAGCAGGAGTTTTAGTTGGTGTATACTATAATTCCATAAATCCATTAATGGGAATGGCACCAGGACTTAAGGCATTTATTGCAGCGGTTATTGGTGGTATTGGAATTATACCAGGAGCTGTATTTGGTGGATTCTTCTTAGGTATTATTGAAACCTTTGTAAGTTATGCTGGAAGTTCTACCTATAAAGATGCAGTAGCTTTTTTAATTTTAATTGTGGTTCTAATAATTAAGCCAAGCGGACTTCTAGGTAAAAACGTTAAAGAGAAGGTATAGGAGGTGGAAGCGTGAAGAGTCTAGAGATGTTAAATAAGAAGAACATTATTAAGGTAGTTATCATTTTATTATTATACATCTTGGGAAAGATAATGTTGGAACAAGGCATTATTCCACCTCATATAGAATCTAATATATATATAATTGGAATAAATATAATTTTGGCAGTAAGCTTAAATTTAATTAATGGTTTTACAGGACAGTTTTCTCTTGGACATGCAGGTTTTATGGCTTTAGGAGCTTATGCATCTGCAGTGGTAACTTCTCTTTATGGAAAGGATTTTATCTTTGGAATATTAGCTGCAGCAGTTATAACAGCCATAGCCGGTTTGATCATTGGAATACCATCTCTAAGATTAAAAGGAGACTACCTAGCCATAGCTACCTTAGGTTTTGCGGAAATAATTAAGGTTTTACTTGAAAACTATGAAAAAGTTGGTGGCGCTGCTGGAATGAATGATATTCCTTTTTATACAACTTGGACTTGGCTCTACTTTGTAGTGGTTGCTACCATAATACTAATTAATAATTTTATAAGATCATATCAAGGAAGAGCTTGTATTGCTATAAGAGAAGATGAAATTGCCGCAGAGGCTATGGGGGTTAATACAACCTATTACAAGGTTATGGCCTTTGTTATAGGAGCAGCCTTTGCAGGGATAGCTGGTGCTCTATATGCAAATTACATGTATTATATAAAACCAAGTGATTTTGGATTTATGAAATCTATTGATATTTTGGTAATGGTAGTTTTTGGTGGCATAGGCAGTATTTCTGGTTCCGTAGTTGGAGCTATAGTTCTTGCTGTGGTATCAGCTCTTTTACAAGATGCTATGGAATATAGAATGCTTATATATGCGGTAATATTAATGATAATAATGCTTTATAGACCTCAAGGTATATTAGGGCAGAATGGTTTAAAATCAATTAAAAAATGGATTAAGAAGTTATTAAGAAAGGAGGAGACAGCAGATGCCAGTGCTAACAGTTAAAGATTTAACTAAAAGTTTCGGTGGAATAGTAGCAGTTTCCAATATTAACATGGAAGTGGAAAAGGGACAAATTGCTGGGGTTATTGGACCTAATGGGGCAGGTAAAACAACCTTCTTCAATTTGCTTACTGGTATATACAAGCCTACCTCCGGAGAAATAGAATATAACTTAGATAAAAAGATTACAACGCAGAAATTAAAACCATATAAGACCGCTGCCTACGGAATATCAAGAACTTTTCAAAATATAAGATTGTTCAAGGAAATGACAGTTTTAGAAAATGTATTAATAGGCTATCACAATAATCTTAATTATAGTGTCTTTTCATCCTTTTTAAGATTACCGGGCTTTTCAAAGGGGGAAAGAAAGGCCAGAGAAGAAGCTTTAGAGCTTCTAAAGGTAATGGGGCTATTTAATAAGAAGGATGAACTAGCAAAAAATCTACCTTATGGTGAACAAAGAAAGCTTGAAATAGCTAGAGCTTTAGCTACAAAACCTCAGGTACTTTTGCTAGATGAGCCAGCGGCAGGAATGAATCCACAGGAAACTAATGAACTTAAGGAAATGATAAGTACTATAAGAAAGGATTTCAATCTTACAATTATCTTAATTGAGCATGATATGTCATTAGTTATGGATATCTGTGAAAAAATATTCGTTTTTGACTATGGTAAGTTAATTGCAAAGGGAACTCCTCTTGAGGTACAGAATAATCCAGAGGTTATAAAGGCCTACCTAGGGGAGGAGGAAGAGCATGCTACAGCTTAAAGATGTAAACTTATATTATGGGGTAATTCACGCTTTAAAAAATGTAAGCCTTCATATAAATAAGGGTGAGATAGTAACTTTAATAGGATCTAATGGGGCAGGAAAATCTTCAACTTTAAGGGCTATATCCGGTATTGAAAGAATTAAGGACGGTACTATTGAATTTGATGGAGTTAATATTAGTAAGATGAATCCATCAGAAATAGTTTCTATGGGACTTTCTCATGTACCGGAAGGAAGAAGAGTATTTCCTAAGATGTCTGTTATGGAAAATTTAGAAATGGGGGCTTATACGAGAAAGGATAAAGCAGAGGTAAAAAGAGATTATGAGAAGGTATTCGATATATTTCCAAGACTAAAAGAGAGAAAGAATCAGATGGCAGGAACACTATCTGGTGGAGAGCAGCAAATGCTAGCTATAGGGAGAGCGTTAATGTCCAAACCTAAATTACTATTACTGGATGAGCCTTCTATGGGGCTGGCTCCTCTAGTAGTAAAAGAAATATTTTCAATTATTCAAAGAATCAGTAGTGAAGGTACTACGGTGCTTTTAGTAGAGCAGAATGCTAGCATGGCATTAAAAATAGCAGACAGGGCTTACATCATTGCTAATGGGGTAATAAGCATTGAGGGTAAGGCTCAGGAGCTCCTGCATGATGAAAAAGTTAAGAAAGCGTATTTAGGGGGCTAGATACTCAGGTATTAAAAGTTATTAGATAACAAATTTGGGGCAATGTTATTAATATCTGAGTGATCGTTCGCATCTAAATAATAGGGGATTAAGAGAGGCTGCATACAAGTTTAAGTAACTTGCATGCAGCCTTACGTTCGTTTATTTTTTTATTAAATTAGAAACTGATAGTTATGATTGCTAATTGTTCACATCACCCAATGAAAAGTTTGTTAAGTATTTATATAGGTCCTCTGAAGATAGAGGCTTAGAGAAGTAATATCCTTGAATAATATCACAATTATTTTCCTTAAGATAATCTAGCTGTTCTTTGGTTTCTACTCCTTCAGATACGGTGGTGATTCCTATTTTATGACATAAAGTAATAATGGAGTCTGCAATAATATTATTTGAGTCTCCTTTTATAATATCGTCAATAAATAGCTTGTCTATTTTAATCATATCTATTGGAAGGTTTCTTAAGTAACCTAAGGAAGAATATCCTGTACCAAAGTCGTCTATAGCTAAGCTGATGCCATGGTTTCGGAGGAGTTGCAACTTTTCTGTAATAAAATCTGGCGATTCCATTATAATTGATTCAGTAATTTCTAATTGCAATAATGAAGGATTAAGTTTAGTTTCCTCTAAAATTTTTAAAACCATATCACAGAAATTTTTCTGTAGTATCTGTATAACTGATATGTTTACAGATACTTTATAGCTGGTATTTAACTTCTTATTAAGCATGTAAGTAAATTCACAAGCGGTCTTTAAAATCCATTCTCCTAAAGGAACTATAAAGCCTGTTTCTTCAGTAATTCCTATAAATTTATTAGGAGGTACAAATCCTAGTTCCTTACTTTGCCAACGAACTAAGGCTTCAAAGCCGCATATTTCATTGGATTTTATGTTTACTTGTGGTTGGTATAAAAGGAAAAACTCATTACTATGCAAAGCATCTTTAAGATTTCTTTCGATATTTACTCTATGATTTATATGTTCCGTTATAGATTGGTTAAAGAAACAATAAGTATTTTTTCCGTTTTCCTTAGATTTATATGTTGCCATGTCTGCGCATTTTAATAAACCGTCTGCAGTAGTACTATCCTGAGGAGCAAGGGCTATTCCAATACTAACGTTTATATTTAAACTATTATCATCTATAACAATAGGATTGCTAAAGGTGTTTATAATCTCTTTAGCTAAGGATTCCACATTATCCTTGTCAATAGCTTCCTTTACATATAGAAGAAATTCATCCCCACCAATTCTAAAGAGAACTCTATTTTTATTTGTAAAGGGAGTTAATTTTTTAGCTGTTTCTATTATTACCTTATCTCCATAAGCATGTCCTAAAGTGTCGTTGATTAGTTTAAAGTTATCCATATCTATAAATAAGAAGGCTTGTAAATTACTGCTGGATAGTTTTTTGTTAAATGCTAAAGCAAATTTCTCATTAAAATAACTTCTATTATAAAGGCCAGTAAGTTGATCGTGATAAGCTAAATATGCCAATTCCTGCTCATGGGATTTAATATAGGAGATATCAGAGTTAGATCCAACTATCCTTATAGGGTTACCTTCACTATCAAAGATTGCTTTAGCCCGACTGTAAAACCATTTGTATCCATTATTTTTTACTTTAAGCCTATATTCACATTCAAACTTATTAATCTTTTGTTCTAAGTACAGTTGTAGTTTTTTCGCTATATCTTCAACTTCATCAGGATGAATAAGCGATTTATAAGCGTCATCTTTGGAAGAAAAAAAGGATTTATCATAACCAGTGAGTTCTTGAAATTTTTCTGAAAAGTAAATTTCATTTTTTGCTAAATTCCAATCCCAAATAGCATCATTGGTAGCTTCTATTACAAGCTTATATCTTTGCTCGCTTTCAATCAAATCTTCTTGAGCTTGGGCGATGGTTAGATATTGTTCCCGCAATTCTTCCTCGGTGCTGGCTAGTTCCTCATATAATGCAGATAGCTCATCATGATTGTTTTCAACTTCTTCTTTCATCTTTTTAAGCTTTTTTAAATATATGATTAAAAATATCACTAATATAATTAATATCAAGATTACAAAAACTGTAGTAATTATTAAACTTTTATGTTGCTCCCATATTGCATAAGGGTTATTTAACAGCATGCTATCCTTGGGAATAGCTGATTTAGGTATATTAAATCTTTTTAGTTGTTCATAATCAAAAATATAGCGAGTGGATTTTGTAGTTACAATTGGCAGGTTGGATGGATTTTCTCCATTTAGTATCTTTTTTGCTAATTTGGCAGTTTCATGGCCTAATAGATCACTACAAAGCATGCTTCCACCTACTACGCCGCTATTAGCGGAATAATCATATAAAAGGTAGATAGGGATGTTGGAGTTAACACTTAAAAGTTTTGTAAAGTGTCGATTACCTATAAATTCTTTATTAATATCTGAAAAAAAGGTTCCCATAAGGATGATGCTGTTTTTTTCCTCTTTAGATAGTAAATTAATAATACTCAATTTAGAAAAATTATTTAAGGATTCAACAGTTAGATTTTTATTAAGGGATTCTATTGCTTTTATTGCTAAGTTAGAGGTGGATAGGCCACTTTCGGTATAATCATTAACAAGATATATCTTTTCTAAATTTGGATTAATCTTTAATGCTGCTTCTATTGTACCTTTTACATCTACTAATTCTAATATGCCTGTGATATTTGTTTTGTCGTATACGATTTTATTGAGACTTTCTTCATTTACCCCTGTAAAAACTATAGGTGCATTATTAAATAATTCTTTGCGGTTTTTTAATGAAAAATCTAATGCTGCATCATCAATTGATATAATCAAATTTATTTTTTTGTTAGCATATTTTAATTTTATCATTTTATAGAAGGCTTCTTTAACATTATCGTAAGGAAAACGCTTCCAATCCATATATTCTGTAGAAATATTGATATAAGGATCATACTTTTTTAGTTCTGATATTATTGCTTCCGTTTGATTATCTGTCCAAGCCATCCCTCTTTCATAGGAATTTATAATAATTACATTTTTATTTATATTATCAGCATGACATTTTATTGGTAGTTTAATTATTAAGGAGCATATTATAATTAGGATTAGAAATTTCTTATAAAATCCATATTTACTCATAGGCCCACCCCTATTAACCTAAAATAACATGTATAACCAAAGATTAATTCATATTAAATATAAACTCCAAATTTACAATTAATTATATCATAAATTTGCATACAATATTAAGAAAAATGATTTTTTTTGTAAATGTATAAATGTAAATTTAGAATTTAGGCCGATTATTAAATGTGGAAATATGTATCATATAGGGATGATGTTAAGATGAAATTTAGGGTATAATAAAGTTAGTTTTAAATAACATGAAAACTATAAGGGAAGGATGTTGAATGAGATGAGTTTAGCTAAGTACATAGATCATACTATACTAAAGCCAGAGGCTTCTGAGGAGGAAATTAAGAAACTTTGTAAGGAAGCTAAAGAATACGGATTTGCTTCTGTTTGTGTAAATCCTTATTATGTTTCTTTGGCAGCCCAGGAATTAAAGGATTCTGATGTTAAAGTTTGTACAGTTATAGGATTTCCCTTAGGAGCTACCACAAGAGAAGTTAAAGCCTTTGAGACCAATCAAGTTATCGAAAGAGGAGCTCAGGAAGTTGATATGGTCATAAATATAGGGGCTCTTAAATCTAAAAAATATGATGAAGTAAAGGCAGATATAGAGGCGGTAGTAAATGCTGCAAATGGTAGGGCTTTAGTAAAGGTTATAATAGAAACTTGTCTTTTAACAGAGGAAGAAAAGGTTCAAATATGCACTATAGCAAAAAATGCTGGTGCAGATTTTGTTAAGACTTCCACTGGCTTTTCTACTGCTGGTGCTACCGCTAAGGATGTTGCTCTAATGAGGGAAACGGTAGGAAAGGAAATGGGAGTTAAGGCTTCCGGCGGAATAAGAGATTATAAAACTGCAAAAGAAATGATAGAGGCAGGAGCAAATAGATTAGGTATGAGTGCTAGCATAGCAGTGGTTGAGGCAGAAAAGAAAGAAGGTTAAAAAGTTTTAATAATTTTTAATAAAGGAGCAGGTCTGTTCTATGAGGATGTATGATTTAATTATTAAAAAAAGAAATGGCGGGGAGCTTAGTACAGAGGAAATAAACTACTTTGTAGAGAATTATACTAAAGGGAAAATTCCAGATTATCAAGTGTCTGCACTTATGATGGCTATTTACTTTCAAAAAATGACTATGAGGGAAACGGTAGATCTTACCATGGCTATGGTGAATTCTGGAGATATATTGGATCTAAGCGGAATAGAAGGTATAAAGGTAGATAAGCATAGTACAGGGGGCGTAGGAGATACTACAAGCATGGTTTTAACTCCTATGGTAGCAGCGGTAGGTATTCCAGTAGCTAAAATGTCCGGAAGAGGACTAGGACACACAGGGGGAACTATTGATAAACTAGAATCCTTCAGTGGTTTTTCTGTAGAAATAAGAGAAGATCAATTTATAAGCAATGTAAATAAGATAAAACTTGCTATTATGGGTCAAACAGCGGAACTGGCACCGGCGGATAAAAAGTTATATGCCTTAAGAGATGTGACCGGAACGGTAGACAATATTTCTCTTATATCCTCCAGCATCATGAGTAAAAAGATTGCTGCTGGAGCGGATGCAATAGTTTTAGATGTAAAGGTCGGAGATGGAGCCTTTATGAAAACCTATGAGGAGGCTAAAGAATTAGCTAAGGCTATGGTTAACATAGGGAAAAGTGTAGGCAGGGAAACAGTGGCTGTATTATCTGATATGGATCAACCTTTAGGTTTTGCTATAGGAAATGCCTTGGAGATAAAGGAAGCTCTAGATACTCTTCGAGGAAAAGGTCCTAAAGATTTGCTAGAATTGTCTTTAACCTTAGGTAGTCAAATGGTACTTTTAGCTAAGAAGGCCTCTTCTGAAGAGGAAGCTAGAAGGATGCTCTTAAAAACTATAGAAGATGGTTCAGCTATTAAAAAGTTTAAGGAATTTATTATGGCTCAGGGTGGCAATGGAGCTGAGATAGATGATCTTGATTTATTGCCAAAGGCTAAATATGTAGTTGAAGTGAAAAGTGATAGAGAAGGCTTTGTTACAAAAATTGATGCTCAGAAAATGGGCATTACTGCTATGGAATTAGGTGCAGGCAGAGCAACTAAGGAAGATGTGATAGATTTAGCTGTAGGATTGCTGCTTAATAAAAAGCGTGGCGATAAGGTTAGAGTAGGGGATACTTTAGCGGTTATTCATGCTAATCATGAAGGGCGTATAGAAAAAGCTATTAAGGATATTCTAAATAATTATGAAATAAAAGAAGAAAAGGGTAAGGATATTCCTTTGATTTATGAGGTAATAAGGTAGCGGTAATTAATACAAGATAATAATTGAAAATAATTAATATAGGAGGTGTTGTTTTGGTTAAGAGCAATATAGATAGAGTTATATGGATAGTATTAGATAGTGTTGGTATGGGAGCAATGCCAGATGCAGAGCTATTTGGTGACGTAGATGTTAACACCATAGGACATGTATCTCAAGCTTTAGGTGGCCTTAAGGTACCAAACATGGAATCTATAGGCTTAGGTAACATAGATGAAATACAGGGATTAAATAAGGTAGAGTCTCCTAGAGGTTGTTATGGTAGATTTGCAGAGGCTTCGAGAGGTAAGGATACTACAACTGGACACTGGGAAATGGCTGGTGTTGTATCAATGGTACCTTTTCCAACTTACCCTAATGGTTTCCCTGAGGAAATAATTAAGGCCTTTGAAAAGGCTACAGGAAGGGGAGTTATAGGTAACAAGCCAGCTTCAGGTACGGTGATATTAGATGAGCTTGGGGAAGAGCATATGAAAACCGGTAAGGTTATAGTATATACCTCTGCTGACAGCGTCTTTCAAATAGCAGCTCATGAGGATGTGGTGCCTTTAGAAGAGCTATACAATATGTGTAGGATTGCGAGAGATATCTTAGTAAAGGAGCATGCAGTAGCTAGAGTTATAGCAAGACCCTTTGTAGGAAAGCCTGGTTCCTTTACAAGAACCCCTAACAGAAGAGATTTTTCTTTATTACCACCTCATGATACCGTATTAGATAAGCTTAAAAAGGCCGGTTATCATGTAATGGCAGTAGGTAAAATAGAAGATATTTTCTCTGGACAGGGAATAACAGAGGCGGTTCATACTACGGATAACATGGATGGCGTTGATAAAACTTTAGATTATATGAAGGAAAATAAAAAGGGTATCATATTCACAAATTTAGTAGATTTTGATATGAAATGGGGCCATCGTCGTGATTATAAGGCCTACGGCAAGGGGTTGGAAGACTTTGATGCAAGACTACCGGAGATACTCAATGCTATGGAGGATAGTGATGTATTATTTATTACAGCAGATCATGGTTGTGATCCCACTGCTCCTGGAACTGACCATACAAGGGAATATGTCCCTTTCCTAGCTTACGGTAAGGCATTAAAGGAAAATGTAAATTTAGGCACAAGAAATACCTTTGCAGACATTGGACAGACAATAGCTGAAATCTTTGGAACAGAAAAAATTCAAAATGGTGAAAGCTTTTTAAAGGAAATTGTAAAGTAAAGCTTGTTAGCAAGCTATAATAATTAAGCCAACTGCATGTTGGAATAAGGAGGTTTTAAAATGAGTGTGCATATAGGTGCGAAAGAAGGTCAAATAGCGGATAAGGTATTATTACCGGGGGATCCACTAAGAGCAAAGTTCATAGCAGAAAATTTTTTGGAAAATGCAGAATGCTATAATGAAGTAAGAGGTATGTATGGTTATACCGGTACCTACAATGGAAAAAGAGTATCAGTACAGGGTACTGGGATGGGAATACCTTCTATATCAATTTATGTTAATGAATTAATTCAATTTTACGGAGTTAAAAATTTAATTAGAGTAGGTACATGTGGTTCTTATCAAGAGTCCGTTAAGGTTAGAGATGTTATTTTAGCTATGTCTGCCTCAACAGATTCTGCTATAAATAAGATTAGATTTAAAGGTATGGATTTTGCTCCTACAGCTAGTTTTGAACTGCTTAAAAAGGCCTATGATATAAGTGTGGCAAAGGGGCTAAGTACAAAGGTAGGTAATGTGGTAAGTTCTGATACCTTTTATGATGATGATCCAAATAGCTGGAAGCTATGGGCCAATTATGGAGTTCTAGCAGTGGAAATGGAAGCGGCAGCTCTTTACACCTTAGCAGCTAAATTTGGTGTAAATGCCCTAGCTATATTGACCGTAAGTGATCACCTTGTAACAGGAGAATTAACCACTGCGGAGGAAAGACAAAAAACTTTTACAGATATGATTGAAGTGGCATTAGATACTATAACAGCAGATTAAAAATATAAAGCTAGAGTGAATTATTGCTCTAGCTTTAATATTGAATTACGAAGAAAGATTTTAGTAATTTTAAAGTTTAATAAAAATGTACAATGCTGGTTTATTTATGAGTTATATGGAGTAATTATAGGACGACCTTCCTTATCTAGTAACGGGGTTAAACCACCGGCAGAGCCATTGCTTATATACAAGTAGTTAACTCCAGTCTCTTTATCAACTAATATACGGTACATCTCTAAGGTCCCTTGAGAGTATACTACTTGAAAGCGATCTGATTTTTTATTCAACTCACAACACCCTACCTATAACATAATATACAGTTTATGTTATATTATAATATTTATTTTGAACGAAGCAATATATGTTTGCAACTACTTGTTTTCTACTGAGCCTAAGTCCACAGTAATTTTCTTTATTCTTTGATCTTTTAAAGGTTTATCATTGGAATTACGCTTAACATTAGCAATCTTTTCTGCTACCTCTAGGCCTTTTATTAATTTACCAAAAGCTGCATACTGGCCATCAAGGTAATCTGCATCTCCTACCATGATAAAAAATTGAGAACCGGCAGAGTTAGGTTCGTTACTTCTAGCCATAGATAGAACTCCTTTAGTATGTTTTAAGTCGTTCTTAAAGCCATTGCTAGTAAATTCACCTGGGATTGTATAACTTGGGCCACCTGTACCAGTACCAGTAGGGTCTCCCCCTTGAATCATAAAGCCAGGAATAACTCTATGAAATATTAGACCATCGTAGAAACCTCTTTGAGCCAAATAAACAAAGTTTGAAACGGTTTTAGGAGCTATATCAGGATATAGCTCAGCCTCCATTATTGAACCGTCTTCCATTTCTATAGTTACTATAGGTTTTTTACCTGAAAGATCTAAATCTTCCTTTGGAGCAGGGGTGTTTAGTTTTTCTTTAATAAGCTCTGCTGCCTTTTCCTTTTCTGACTTTATTGTCATATCTTGTTTTTCTGATTTAGTATTACTTTCTTGCTTTTGTGATGTAGTGCAAGCGGTAAATAAAAGAATAAAAATCAATATAAAGCTACCTAAGCAATATGTAATTTTTCTTTTCATATATTTAACACTACCTCCTTTTACCAAGTATGTAACTATAAAAAAGTATAGCAGAGCAGATAAAAAGAGGCAAGGATATAAATATATAAGAAAAGTAAGATAAAAAGTATCGGATATCTATTTGATATAATCCGATACTTTTTATTTTTCGTGGTTGCTACAATTATTTGTGTCTTAAGGATTGAAGAAAATTAATATATTTGCTTAAGGTTTCATCTTGTTTTTTTAGATTTGAGTATTGTTTGCTCATAAGATTTATGATGCTGTCATAACCAGAAAGAGCCTCATTGTAATCTTGATTTTTCAAATAAGTGTTAACAGATTTTATCCTTCTAGCAATAGCCTTTTCTGTAAGAGCTATTTGTTCTGCTATAGAACCAAGTTCCATTTCCATAATTTCTACTTTTTTACGGTCTTCATCGGAAGGCGGAATAGGGCCGCTAAATACTAGCATGTAGAGATCCGACGCTTCCTTTGACTTTTGATTAATGGATTTTTGAATATCTTTGTTCTCTTTAACTTTTTCGTTAATTTGGCTTCTTTTTTCTTTTATCATAGAGGTAAAATCTTTATCAGGATTTTCAATAAAGCTAACAGCATCAATAACCTTTATAGGTGTAAGGAAAGTAAATAAAGTTAGTGCTATTGTAAAAACGAATTTTTTCATAACATAATCACCTCTTTAATAGGTTTCCTTATTAAAGAGGTGATTATGTCATTAGGTTAATGTTAAATTTTTCATAGCTTTAATTTAGTATTTTTTTAATGTCCTCTGGAGGTAACGGCTTTGAAAATAAATAGCCCTGAATCATATCGCATTTATTATTTTCTAAATATTTAAGTTGCTCTGTAGTTTCAACGCCTTCTGCTATTATAGTAAGACCTATTTTATGACCTAAGTTTATAATTGAATCTGTCAGTGTTGTACTAGAGTCATCAGAAGAAATGTCATCTATAAACAGCTTATCAATTTTTAAAGTTGTTATAGGGATGCTTTTCAAATAAGCTAAGGAGGAATATCCTGTACCAAAATCATCTAGGGCTACGCTAATCCCTTTTTCTCTTAGGGTCTTTAATTTTTCTATAATTAGTTCAGGAGATTCCATAATAATGGATTCGGTTATTTCTAGTTCCAATAAATTTGGTGATAGCCCGGTATCCTTTAAAGCCTTTTCTACCATTTCGGTAAAATTATCCTGTAAAATTTGCATTACAGATATATTAACGGAAGTTTTATAGTTTGCATTCTTTTCTGAGTTTATAGTTTTGCAAAATTCACAGGAGGTTCTTAAGATCCATTCACCTAATGGTACTATAAAGCCTGTTTCCTCTGCAATATGAATAAATTTAAAGGGAGGAACCATACCAAGTTCAGGACTAATCCATCTAATTAAAGCTTCAAAACCTATAATTTGCTTTGATTCTACATCAACTTGAGGTTGATAGTAAAGTTTAAACTCATTATTTTCCAAAGCCTTCTTTAAATGCATTTCTATATTAACTCTAGCTTGAATCTCATCTTTAATTAAAGTGTTAAAGAAGCAATAACCATTTTTTCCTCTTTGTTTAACCTTATACATAGCCATATCTGCATAGCGTAATAAGCTATCCACATCTTTTCCGTCAAAAGGATATAAAGATATACCTATGCTTACGGAGGCGCTAATACTGTTACAATCTATAGAAAATGGCTCTGAAAAACTATTCGTTATTTTATTTGCATAGGACTCTATTTCCTCTTTGCTATTAGCATTTTTCATATAAAATACGAACTCATCACCACTAAGCCTATATAATTCGTAGTTATACTTGGTGAAGGATAGTAATCTCATAGCCACTTCTAGTAAGAATTTATCTCCAAAAGAATGACCTAAGGTATCGTTAATAAATTTAAAGTTATCTATGTCTATAAATATCATAGCATCTAGTGTATTATACATATCATCTGATTTCATATGACTTAATCTTGTTCCTACAGTTTCATAGAGGTACAATCTGTTATAAAGGCCTGTTAATGGATCATGATAAGCTATATATTGCAATTCGTCTTCATAATCCTTTAGTTCAGTTATATCCATGTGGGAACCAATGATTCTATAAGCTTCACCTTGGGAATTGAATAAGGCTTTTCCTCTAGTTCTAATCCACTTATAATCACCTTTGGCTGTCATTATTCTAAATTCACATTTAATAAAAGAGTTTTTTTCTGCCAAACTATCTTTAATGGCTTTTATTATTTTGGGTTCATCTTCTGGATGGATATACTTTCTCCATGTAGAAAGATAACCATCAAAGTCTTTCTCATTATAACCTAAAAGTTCGTACCATTTATCAGAGTGAAAAATGGTGAAGTTGCTAACATCTATATCCCAAATGGCATCGTTAGTGGACTCTAATACTAAACGGTAACGTTCTTCTGCACTAGCTAAAAAATTTTGGGTTGAAGAAAGTTCATCGTATTGAGCCCGAATTTCATCATCATTTTTAGCTAATTCTTCGTACAGTTCAGTAAGTTCATCCTGATTAGACTGTAATTCTTTTTGCATCCTTTTTATTTTTCGTATATAAAATAAAAGTACGATTATAAAAAGCAATGATAAGATTAATAAGCAAAAGGAAACATAGATGAAAAATTTATACTCTTGGGAAGTGATAATCATACTATTAACATAATTTATCATCTTATTACCTCTATACACTAGATTTATACTATATATATTGAAAAGTAGCATAGTTTAAGTTTATTGTTTCAATTATATCATAATATTACTTACTTTTATACATAGTTTAGAATATTTGTTAAATAAATTGTATTATAGTCACGTTTATGATATCTTATATTTTTTGTAAATACAGGTAAAGTTTTATTAGGAGGGTATATTGTGAAAGTACATAAGAAAACTGTAATTAAACTTATAGTTATCGGAATGGCCCCTTTAATCTTTATTATTAACGTAATAAGTAAGAATTTCATTGATTCAGTTGAAAGATATTATTCTATTGGCATAAATAAAGCTGTAAGACAGGTACTTAGTTTAATAGCAGGTATATTTCCATTTTCTGTAGCGGAATTTTTATTACCTGTACTTGTTATTGTACTATTTTTTCTAATAGTTAAGCTTGTTATTAGCATAAAAAGGGGAGGCTTTCTAACTAAGCTTTTAGATTTAGGAGTTTATCTATCAATCCTTTATATATTATTTATGGTTCTTTGGGGATTTAATTATAATAGGTTATCCTTTGAAAAAATATCTGGCTTAAAAATAGAAAATTCATCCCAGGAACAACTATACAAACTTTGTGAAAGCCTCATTGAGAGAGCTAGTGTGTTAAGAGAGAAAATTAAGGAGGGGCCTGATGGAGTAATGACCATTGAAGGTGGTTATAAAGAAGTTTTTTCAAAGGCATCACAGGGATTTTTAAAGTTGTCAGAACAGTACCCAGAACTTAGCGGAAAATATGGTAAACCCAAAAAGATAATTTTATCTAAGCCTATGAGCTATACAGGAATTACAGGTATATATATTCCTTATACAGGGGAGGCCAACGTAAATATTAATGTAAGAGATTTTATGCTACCTGCTACTACTACCCATGAAATGGCTCATCAAAGAGGTTTTGCCCGAGAGGATGAAGCTAATTATATTGCTTATTTAACTTGCACTGCTAATGATGATCCTCAATTTAAATATTCAGGAGTGATGTTAGCTTTAATCCATTCTATGAATGCTTTATGGTATGTAGATTATGAAGGTTATAAGGAACTTATAGGAAATTATTCTCCAGGTATGAAAAGAGATATACTAGATGATATTGATTTTTGGGCTCAATATGAAGGTAAGGTAGAAGAGATTTCAAATAGTATAAATAATAGCTATTTAAAGTCTAATGGCCAGAAGGACGGAGTTCAAAGTTATGGTAGGATGGTAGATTTACTTTTAGCAGAACATAGATTTTTATCAGAAGAAAATTATTGATAAATGCTATAAAAAATATAGGGAAAAAATATTTTTACTATTCATTTTTATGACATATAAGTAACCCCTTACCTTGCGGTTTACCTATAAAAATGGGATAATGTAAGAAGAGTCAGATAATTTGAGAAAGAAGCTTAGAGCTAAAGCTAGCAATTCATTTCTTTACTGTAGTTATATAAGAATTAGATTTATTGAATAATAATTTTATTAAGGATAAAATTAAAATAGAGATTTGTACATATGGAAATAGAGGCAAAGGAATAGGATACTAAATTACAATAATTAATTATAGATAGGAGCTGTTAGTATGAGAATGACAAAAATTATATGCACCCTTGGGCCTGCTGTAGATGATGACAATGTATTGGAACAGTTAATTCTTGAGGGAATGGACGTAGCCCGCTTGAATTTTTCTCATGGTACTCATGAGGAGCAAAAAGTTAGGGTAGATAGGCTTAAAAGAATAAGAGAAAAGGTTGGAAAGCCAGTACCACTTCTTTTAGACACTAAAGGTCCTGAAATACGTTTGGGAAAGTTTGAAAATAATGAGGTTACTCTTAAGGAAGGAAATAACTTTATCTTAGTTAATGAAGATATACTAGGTAATGAAGAAAAAGCTAGCATATCCCATAAAGAATTGTATAAGGACGTTAATATGGGAACAAGGGTTTTGATAAATGACGGCTTAGTTGCGCTAGAAGTTATAAAGGTTGTAGGTAAGGATATTCACTGCAGAGTTTTAAACGGTGGAGTTGTTAGCAACAATAAGGGAGTAAATATCCCTGAAACGGATACTCATCTTCCATCCTTAACAGAACAGGATATTAAGGATATAGAATTTGCTGTTAGAAATGATTTTGACTTTATAGCGTGTTCTTTTGTTAGAAAGGCTACAGACGTAAATGAAGTTAGAAAGGTACTTAAAAAGCTAGGTGGAGAATACATTAAGATAATAGCTAAAATTGAAAATCGTGAAGGTGTAAACAACTTTGATGAAATATTGCAGGTTGCCGATGGCATAATGGTAGCCAGAGGAGATCTAGGAGTAGAAATTCCATCAGAAGAAGTTCCTATTGTACAGAAGATGATAATTAGTAAGTGTTATAAGGGTGGAAAACCTGTTATTACCGCAACTCAAATGTTGGATTCCATGATTAAAAATCCTAGACCTACAAGAGCAGAGTCCAGCGACGTAGCAAATGCGGTTTACGATGGAACTAGTGCTATAATGCTCTCAGGAGAAAGTGCTGCAGGAAAGTATCCTATAGAAAGTGTAAAAACTATGGCTAAGATAGCTATGAAAGCTGAGCAAGCCATAAATTACAGTAAAATGCTTGCAGTCATGCAGTTTGATACTATGGATAATATTACTAATGCCATAAGCTATGCAACTTGTTCAATAGCTCAACAACTAAATGTTGCAGCTATCATATGTGTTACTCATTCTGGAGAAACTGCTAGAATGATATCTAGATTTAGACCTTTCTGTCCAATAGTTGCAGCTACAGATAATCCAAGGGTTGAAAGACAGCTACATTTATCCTGGGGTGTTATTCCTTGCTTAATACCATCATTAACTACTGTAGAAGAAATGTTTGAAGAGGGAGTAAAGCAGGCTCAGAAACTTGGAGTAGTAAAAGATGGTGATATAGTAGTAATTACTGCCGGAGTACCAGGCGGTATAAGTGGTACAACTAATTTATTAAAGGTTCATACAGTAGGTAATGTACTATTAAAAGGGGAAGGTGTAGTAAAAGGTAAGAGCACAGCTCAGGTATGTTTGATAAGAAAAATGGATGATTTTGCTAAGTGCTATAATAATGGAGATATAGTGGTAGTTGCAAATACAACCAATGAAATGGTTCCTTATCTAAAAACCGCCTCTGGAATTATAGTAGAAGAATCGGATTTAGACTGTCATGCTGTAACCGTAGGTTTAGCCTTGGATATACCAGTTATTGTAGGAGCTCATAATGCCCTATCTTTACTAAAGAATGGCTCTGTAGTAACAGTGGATGCCAATAATGGTCAGGTTTTGAGCGGTACTAATTAGTTTTGTAGATTGATTTTAAATTTTAGAAACGTTATTACATGAAACACCTTGGCGTGGAGAGAGCGTCGAGGTGTTTTTTGCTATGTATTCAACTTATCAAAATCATATCCGCTCAAAGCTAGCAAAACTTGAGAAGGCAGATAAAAAAGCCATATGAGAAAACTAGAAGTAGCTTCGTATTTATTAAGAAAAGTACAATGGAAGTTAGAATTACTAGCAAGATAGCTAAGACCAACATTAATATCACATAGCATAAAGAGCATCATACCTACTACAATCATATATCTATTAGGGCTTGGAAAGTATTTTTCCTTGCAGGATTTTATTGATCTTATTACACTAGCAATAAGGGTAATGGTATAGATGAAGGCTACCATAAATAAAAACATAATATTTTTTGAAAAAATACTAAGTGTTAGATAGATAATTGTTGTAATTACTATAAAAGTTATAAGTTTTATTACAGTGTAATGGTTATTTTTAGACAGGTATCTCATGAAATAAATGATTTGGACTAAGCAAAAAGTTATTACTCCTAGTTCGCAAAAGTCTAATATTAAAAAGAATAAATCAGCTAAGGTGGTAAAAAGTAGCCCAAGCTGTAGAAGAAGGGTATCTTTATGGTTTAGGCCATATTCATCTATTAACAAAGATAAAACAAAGCATAGTAGAATAGAAATATATTTGAGTTTGTCTGAAATGTTGCTTTTATACATATTGTCTAAGTCTAAGATTAAAAATAATATATACAAAAGAAATATTGCTATTAATATTAGTACTACAGTCAATTTTTTGAAATTTAGGGTTTTCATTTTTTACCACCGTATAAATTATTTTTTGTAATTTATAAATATATGATTATATAAAGAAAGCATCTTGATAGATGCTTTCTAAACTTTAGTTCTTTACATAGGTTCGAAACTTCCGCAGTCAGTAGCTTGCACAGAATTTGCATTTCTTTCGTTTTTAACTATTTTTATTTGCTGTAAAGTGCAGTAATCTACATTCTTAGCATGATATTTACACTCATCAACTATGCAACCTATGCTGTCGTTATGTCCATTGTGCATTGCTTGTTTATTGTGTTCCATCATATCACTCCTTTTAAGATTTTCACTTTTATTGTGTGCTTATAATAGAGATTTATTCATGGCAAAGATACAAGCTATTACCACAAGATGAATGGAGTTGATATAGATAACAGAATTTTTATTAATTTTTAGTACAAAAACAGGTACAAGTATACCCTTAGTGAGTATAATGGTATTAAGATATACCTATATGGGGTATAAAGGAGGGGAAATAATGAATATAACCATTTACACCAGTTCATCATGTCCTTGGTGTGTTAAAGCTAAGAGATATCTTGATTCTAAAAATATTGAATATAGGGAAGTAAATGTATCTGGAAACCTATTAGGAGCTCTTGAAATGAAAATGAAGTCAGGACAGAGTGCTGTGCCGGTAATTGATATTGATGGGGACGTTATTGTTGGTTTTAATAAAAAGGCTATTGATAGATCTTTGGCAAGGAAGTATTGATAAATGACAATAAAAATAGGCTTTTTCTTAATAATATAGGAAAAAGCCTAAATTAATAAATTAAAATTTAACTAGTAGTGGAATCATTCTGTAACCTGTGTTCTATCAACGGTGAAAGCTTCTCCTTTTTTCATGCTAATGTGTCCTGAAGAATAAGGATTACCATCTAGAGTAATATAGACCTTCTCTACACCATAGTATTCTCCCAGGGTATTGGTAATAGACTGAAGAATCTTTAACTCGAAGGAGGCTCCAACATTTAGATCAGAAACAAAGTTTTTTGTAAAATCTACATAAACCATGCCATCATTGTTTAGGTATAGGCTGTTAATTTTAACATTAGGTCCAAGCAATTTATTTAGATTATCCTTAGGAACAGTTCTAAATTCTTTTTCTATAGCTAATTTAGTTATATCGTTTGTTCTAAAGGATAATTTTTTTTTAATGGGAATCAATTTATCGCTTTGAGTATCTGGATAATAAAAGATGATTTCGGTTTTTAGAGTTTCATTGTTTCTGATTTCCTTTAAGGAAGAAACAACTTCTGTTCCATTGGTTTTAAGGATGGTCTTTACTAGACCTATATTTAAAACATAATAATCAATTCTTTCAGAATCCTTTCCCTTTGTTGTGACTTCCAAGGCTTTATAACTTCCAGAAGGAGTGGTAACTTCAATATTAACATTGGTTATAGTTCGTACATCTTTATCAGGTAAAGTCCACTGATTACCTTTTACAAGAGGTTCTTTTAGCAATATCTCTTCTTTATTGGCTTTTTTGCTGGTGAGGTCTTCTCTATATAGTGTGTCTTCTTTTTCATAAATAAGCTTTAGCTCATTATTATTGCTTTCGATAATCTTAGAAGTTATAGTACCAGAACTTTCTATTCTTAGTTGAACCTTATTATCCTTTATGTAGTCAGTCCAAAGGGAATAAGAGGACAATTCATTGCCACTTCCTTCATATATGTAATGGGTATTAGCCTTTATGGGGTAATAATCCTTAATACTATAAGGGGAAGTAAGGCTATTATTTCCATTATAGTTATTGCTAATGGTGTCTTCTGTATTTTTTTTATTAGCATCTCCATTATTAGTATCCTTTTCTTTGCTATCCGTATTTCCTTCATCATTACTGGATGATTTATTTGAATCAGTTTTAATTTGAGATATGCTATCAAAGTTATCAGTAGGTACAATTCCCTGGCATCCTATTAGGGAAATGGTAAAAAATAAAAGTAAAAAACTAGCTAAGAGTTTTTTCACCTGTATCACCACCATGAAAATAATATTAACTAATCTATACTATGCTAAGAGAATTATAAATTTGAATAATATTTTAAAAATTAATTGATTCTATATTATATAATTAATAAAATGAATTGATAAAATGGGGTAGTAAAGATGAATAATAGTTTTAAAGACTACAAATTAAGTAAGGAAATAGTGAAGGCATTAACCTTAATGGGGTATGAAAATCCCACAGAGGTGCAGAGTAAGGTTATAGATAAGGCTCTTATGGGCAAAGACTTAATTGTGCAAGCACAAACAGGCAGTGGCAAGACAGCGGCCTATGGAATACCAATTTGCCAAAGTATAGATATTGAGGAGAGGATGCCACAAGGACTTATCCTTGTACCTACTAGAGAATTAGCGGTACAAGTAAAAGAGGATATAACAAACATAGGGAGATTTAAGAGGATACGCTGTGCCGTTGTTTTTGGTAAGCAGCCTATGAGCCTGCAAGTGCAGGAGTTAAAGCAAAGAGTCCATATTGTAGCAGGAACCCCTGGAAGGGTTATGGATCATATTAAAAGGGGAAGTTTAAAACTTGAAAAATTACGTTATTTAGTTATTGATGAAGCAGACAAAATGCTTAATATGGGCTTTATAGATCAGGTGGGAGAAATAATAGACACTTTGCCTAAGGAAAGGACCACTATGCTTTTTTCTGCTACTATGGCTGAAGAAATTGAAAGACTATGCCAAAGATATTTAAATACTGCTGAGAAGATAGAGATAACACGTGAGACTTTAATTTCAGAAAGAGTGGTACAGGAGCTATATGAGGTAGAAAAGGAAGAAAAGTTAGAATTGCTTAAGAGGATATTATATATAGAAAATCCGGAAAGTTGTATAGTTTTTTGTAGTACTAAGGAAAATGTGGATACCCTCAACAAGAGGATGAAGGATGAAAAAATATATACTAGGGCCCTTCATGGAGGAATGGAGCAAAAGGATAGATTAGAAATAATGAGGCTCTTTAAGAGAGGGGGATTTAGGATTCTTATAGCCACAGATGTGGCTGCTAGGGGTATTGATGTTTCTGATTTGGATTTAATAATAAACTATGATGTACCGGTAGAAAATGAAAGTTATGTTCATAGAATAGGAAGAACTGCTAGAGCGGGGAAGTCAGGTAAGGCAGTAACCTTTGCAGCTCCCTATGAAAAAAAGTATCTTAACAGCATAGAAGAATATATTGGTTATAAGATACCTAGGAGAGAGATACCATCTAAAGAAAAGTCTGAGGTTGCTAAAAAAGAATTTGTGAAAAAGGAAAGGGAGGCTCCTCAATTAAAAATTGATAAGGGAGAGCTTCTAAATAAAGAGGTAACTAAGTTGTATATAAATGCAGGAAAAAAGAAAAAGATGCGTCCTGGAGACATTGTTGGAGCTATCACAGCTATCGAAGGTGTTAATGCAGAAGATATTGGTATAATAGATGTACAGGATAATGTATCTTATGTGGATATACTAAATGGTAAAGGAGATAAGGTTCTTAGAGCTTTACAGAAAACTACAATGAAAGGTAAAGAAGTAAGAGTGCAAAAAGCCAAAAAATAAATTGTCAATTAGTGGGAGAGTATAATTTACACCTCTGTTTACAATAATACATTTAAGGGGTGATAAATATGCTCTTTTTTAATTTTATTAATAAACTTATAGGAAAAAATAGAAGGTCTAATGATTCAGATAAGAAAGGATACAAAGATTCTAAAGAAAATTCAACAAGTGAAGTAGGCAGTGGACTAGATGAAAGTAGTAATAAGGTGATGCCCAGTAAGTTTACTGATAATTTACAGAAAAATGCAGCAATCTTGAAACAGGTTTTTAATAAATGTATTGATTTTTTGGTAAGGGATATAAATATAGCCAATAATCTAGCTTATAAGGCAAAAGTTATGTACTTGGATAATATGATTCCACAAGATGTTTTAGAGGATAATGTAATTAATATACTAACGGCAAGTCCTGCAGAGCATAGCCCTGATCCCAGCAATATAGAATATACTATGTCCTTATTAGGTATTGGTTATGAAAATACCTTTGAAGAAGTGGAGAAAGTCTGCGAAGCTATTACAGAAGGAAAGGTTATAGTACTGATTAATGGAATAAATAAAGCATTGGTGGCTTCCTTAGCAGATCCCCCATCAAGAACTATTGCTGAACCGGAAGTAGAAAAGGCAGGTAGGGGGCCAAGAGAAAGTTTTATAGAAAATTTACCTGTTAATATAGCTTTAGTGAGAAAGAAAATAAAAAGTATATATTTGAAAACTGAAATGTTTAAATTGGGACAGGAGACTAAAACTCCGGTAGTTATTTCTTATATGGATAATTTAGTTGATAAAGAAATATTGGAAGAGTTAAAAAGGCGATTAGGTGAGATTAAAATAGACTCTGTATTAGATTCCAATTATGTGTTGGAATATATTCAGGATCAGCCTGTGAGTTTACTTCCTACCATATTTCGCACTGAGAAACCAGATGTAGTGGCTGCAAAGATACTAGAGGGGAAGATTGCAGTTATGGTGGATGGTTCTCCCATTGTATTAACCTTGCCTACAGTTTTTTCTGAACTTTTTATAAGCAGTGATGATTATTATCAAGGAGCTGTAATAGTATCTATAATAAGATGGGCTAGGTATCTTTCGTTTTTGGTGTCATTAACCTTGCCAGCAATATATGTGTCCTTAATTACCTATCATAGTGAGTTACTACCTGCTAGACTGGTTAATACAGTAGTACGTTCTAGGGCAACGGTACCTTTTAATGCCGTGATAGAAGCTATTATAATGATGGTTACCTTTAATATATTACAGGAGGCAGATATAAGGATTCCTAAATCTATGGGGCAGGCTGTAAGCGTAGTAGGTGCTTTGGTGCTTGGTGAAGCAGCTGTATCTGCAGGCATTGTAAGTTCGCCTATGGTTATAGTAGCTGCCTTTGCTGGTATTTCCGGTCTAGCCATACCAGAATTGGAAATTCAAAGATCCCTTATATATATGAGAATAATTGTTTTAATAGCATCGGGCCTTTTGGGGTTAGTAGGCACTACCTGTTCAGTATTAATGATCTTTATTTATCTCGTTTCTCAAAGGTCCTTTGGGGTTCCTTTTATGGCTCCTTTTTGCCCTGTTGATTTTAAAGCAATGAAGGATACTATTGTTAGAGCTCCAATTTGGATGATAAATCATGGCCCCTACATAAAAAAATGGAAAGAAAAAGTTAGTAGAGAAGAAAGAAAGAATACAAACAGGAGCTAAATTAAAGAATCTCTTGATTAAAAGGAGAGGAATAGTACTGGGAATGAAAAGTATATTTAGAAACATAATTATTTTTTTAACTATTATAGGAATAATGTTTACTACTACTGGTTGTAAAGATAAGGTCGATATTCAAGATTTGGCTATAGTAATGGCCATGGGAATAGATTACACTGATGAAAGTCAGTATAAAGTCTCATATCAAATTTTTACTGCTAGCACTTTTCAAGGGGGAAGCGGAGGCCCTGAGGGGGGGAGTGGTGGAATGGTTGCTCCATATTTTGAGGGTTTTGGAGAAACCTTAACGGAAGCTATGCATGAGATGGAAGATAGGATTGGTAAAAAGATTCATTTTGGGCAACTAAAGGTTGTAATTATAGGTGAAAAGGCTGGAGAAGAAGGAATTTCTTTAGCAATAGATACTATGGCAAGATTAGTTGATATCAAAACTAATGTACCAATATATGTTACAAAAGGAGAAGCGTCAAAGATCATAATGCAAAGACCTTCTGAAGATGCCATAACAGCAAATGTTATAGATAATATTGTTTTGAAAGAAGTGCGCACTGGAGCAAATCCTGTAGTATATTTGGCTCAAATAGCAGATAAGCTATCCAGCAAACATTGTTTTGCTCCTGTTTTAGGTGTTATTACAATACCAAAAAGGAATGAGATTTCTGATAGCAGTGCTTTTGAGATGGAAGGAATGGCGGTTTTTTCAGAGGATAAACTTAAAGGATATTTAGATAGAGATATTACTTTGGGCTATCAATTTATAATGGGGGAGATTAAACTTTTAACTACTTCTATAAGGCTAAGTGATGGAAACAAGGCTACACTGCAAATTCAGCGTTGTAAAAGTAAGGTAAAAACAACAATTACAGAAGATATGCCACAGGTTGATATTTATATAAAAATATATAGCGTTTTGATGGATATAACAGGAGATATGGATTTTTTGAAAAATCCAGAATTGCTAACTCAGATGGAAAATGTTCAAAGGGACATAATAAAAAAGAAAGTGAATGAAACTATTGCTGCTGCAAAAGAAGATATGAAGTTAGATTTTATTGGCTTTGGAAATATCATTTATAAGCAGCACCCTAAGGAATTTGAAAAAATTAAAGATAATTGGCAGGAGCTTTTCATAAATCTGCCTATAAAAGTAACCGTTGATATAGAGGTAAAAGATACTGGATTGTTATCTAAACCCATATACTGAGAGGGAGGTTGTCTAGTCGTTGGATGAGAAGATATCACCTTATGAACTTTTTTCTGTTATTTTCCTCGTTCCTTACGGTACTGCTATATTAGTTTTTAATGCAGCTGAAGCCAAGCAAGATGCCTGGATTATGATTTTAATATATATGATTCCTGGCTTTTTATTACAATATATTTATATTTCTTTGCATAGAAGCTATCCCCAAGGGACTATTATAGATTGGATGGTAGAAATATTCGGAAAAGTACTGGGGGGATTTTTTGCTATACTTTATATCTTATACTTTGGATATATAGCAGGTAGAGTGCTTAGAGACTTTATAAATATTCTTAAAATAGTAGCAGCCACCAATAACTTAATTACATTTAATATAGTTATTATAGGAACAGTTATCTATGGTATATCAAAGGGAGTAGAAAACATGTGTAGAATAACTTCCTCCTATTTTTTAGTTTTAGTTATAGTTAATTTAATATTATTACTTTTGTTTTTTGCTACTCCCAACATAATACATTGGCACAATCTTAAGCCTATTTTACCTAAGGGGCTTCTAGAACCGCTATTGAAAAATTGGGACATTATTACCTTTCCTTATGGCGAAACTATAATTGCTACAATGCTATATTCAAAGGTTAACAATCCGGATAAAATTAAATTCTCAGCTTTTTGGGCAATTATTGTAGAAGGAATTGTACTTTCTTTTGCTAGTATATGTTATATCATTGGTTTGGGAGCTAATTTTGCTAGTAAGGCCTATTTTCCCATGCTGGATACACTGAGGCTTATTAGATTATCTGGATTTTTAGATAGACTGGATTTATTCATCATAACAATACTGACCTTTAACGCCTTTATTAAGATAGGTTTCTTTACTTATTGCAGTATAGCTGCTACTAATCAGCTTTTAGGAGTAAAAAACAATAGAGCACTAATATGGATTAGTGGTCTTATAATAAGCATAGCTGCATATTATATGGCAGAAGATTATCCTCAACATTTAAAAATTGGCTTAGATTTTACCCCTAAGTACATACATTTGCCTATGCAAATTATCTTGCCTGTTTTAGCATTAATGGTAAACCATTTTAAAAAGAAATCTATCAAGAAGAGAACTGAAACAACTTAATATTTTACTTATAATTAATAAAAGACGGATAAAACCGTCTTTTATTCTGCATGGATAGAAGTGATGATATTAACTAGCGATAGACAAAATATTAGACAAAATTACAAATAAATTCTTAAAATTACAAACTTTATATGTTATAATATAGATTGGTATTATAATTATGTAGTTTGGTAGGTGATATTGTTGGCAAAGATAAAGCAAATCATAAATAACATTATCTCAGCTAGCAATTTAGGTGAATATGAAAAGGAATTTCACAATCAGCGCTTAATATTAAATTTTGAAAAATGCAAAATAGTAGCTAAAGTATGGATATTTATATGTGCAATTCTATTTATTTTGGGATTTTTTGTGTATAGTCCTGTATATAAAGAGCACAATGCTAGTGTGTATTTGCCTATTAATCAGATAACTATGATAGTCATAGTAATGCTTTGGATTTTAGTAATGAAAGTTATTAATAAAATAAATAAGCCTAAACTAACCAGTATAATGTGTTATATTTTTCTTAATTCAGCCATAGGTTGGTGCGTTATAATAGGAATTAATGACTTAGATGGCTATGGTACAGTTTTACCTTATGTAATATGTATACTAACTTTTGCATCTTTTTTATCTTTCAATTTTATAGAGGCTTCCCTTATGTTTATAGGTTCTATGATCATAATTATAATGACCTTATTTTATCTTATACAGGATGAAATAATGCTATATAGCTATATAACAAATGTTTTAATATCTGTTATTTTATCTATGATAATTTCTAGAATAAATTACACAAGGTTATCTAAGGATTTTTTGAATGAAAAGAATATCTTAAGATCTAAGGAGATCTTGGAAGCTACAAATGAAAAGTTAAAGATGTATGAAAGAGTCAGAACAGACTTTTTTGCAAATATATCACATGAGCTTAGAACACCTTTAAATGTCATATATAGCGCAGAACAAATGGCAGAAAGGCTAATAGATAGCGGTAATACAAATGATAAGAAAATACGTAAGTATTTAAAAATGATGAAACAGAATTGCTTTAGGTTAATTAAGCTTATCAATAATTTAATAGATATAACAAAAATAGATGCTGCTAACTTTGAAATTAGATTAAAAAACATGGACATAGTAAGGGTTGTGGAGGATATTACCTTATCAGTAGCAGATTATATTGAAAATAAAGGAGTAGTTCTTGTTTTTGATACAGAGATAGAAGAAAAGGTTATAGCCTGTGACCCTGATGTAGTGGAAAGGATAATGCTGAACTTGCTGTCTAATGCTGTTAAGTTCACAGAAAAGGGAGGTACTATCTTCGTAAATGTATACGAAGGAGATGGATATGTTTATTTATCAGTGAAGGATACTGGGGTAGGTATATCAGATAATGTAAAAGAGAAGATTTTCTCTAGATTTGTTCAAGTAGATAAGTCTGTTAGAAGATGCCGTGAAGGTAGTGGGATTGGTTTATCTCTTGTAAAGTCTTTATTAGAAGTACATGGTGGTTCTATTAGTGTGAAGAGTAAAATAGGGGAAGGTAGTGAATTTATTGTGGCTTTAGAAGATCGAGTTTTGGAAGATGAAGAAGTAATAAGTCAAACTTCTAAAGGTGAAGATGAAAGGATACAAATGATTAATATTGAGTTTTCCGATATATATAGCTAGGAATTTTGTTAAGGGAGTCTCTAGCCAAGCTGGAGACTTTTTAGTATTTTTAGTTATGGAATTAATCTTTTAGCTATTTTTTTGATATGTAGATAATGAAGATTTCATATGCTAATATGTAAATATAACACTTATTAATGAAAAAGAGTGGAGGTAAACCTATGAATAAAAATATATTAAAGAAATACGCTGAACTTGTAGTTCATACTGGAGTTAATGTTCAAAAGGGTCAACCGGTAGTTATAATGGCTCCTATAGATACTGCGGATTTTGTTAGAGCTATAGCAGAAGCTGCTTATAAATTAGGAGCAAAGGATGTATATGTGGATTGGTCAGATGATAAGCTAGCTAGAATTAGATTTTTAGAAGCGCCAGAGGAAGTTTTTGATGAGATACCTTCTTGGAAAAAGGAATTCATTTTGACTAATTTACATAATGGAGCGGCGGTTATTCAAATTGCGGCATCAGATCCTGAGATCTTTAAGGGATTAGATGTAAATAGGATATCAAGACAGCAAAAGGTTAATGCTAAGGAGTTAAAGGAGTTTTATGAAAGTCTGATGGCAAATAAAAATGCATGGACTATTGTTTCAGTGCCTACAGTAGCTTGGGCTAAGAAGGTTTTCCCTGAACTTTCAGAGGAAGAAGCTATAAATAAATTATGGGAAGCAATATTAAAGGCAGTAAGAGTAGACTTAGAGAATCCTATTGCTGCTTGGAATGAGCACAATTCAAATTTAAGAAAAAGTATGGACTTTTTAAATAGCAATAATTTTAAATATCTTCGTTATAAAAATGCCCTAGGAACTGATTTAACTATCGAATTACCAGAAGGTCATATGTGGCTAGGAGGATCAGAGTATACTACTGGAGGAATAGAATTTAATGCTAATATGCCTACAGAAGAAGTATTTACCTTGCCTAAGAAAACAGGAGTAGAGGGTAAAGTTGTTAGTGCTATGCCTCTAAATTATAATGGAACTATTATAGATAACTTTACTTTAACTTTTAAAGAAGGAAGAATAGTAGAATATACTGCAGAGAAGGGCCTAGATATGTTAAAAACACTGATAGAAACAGATGAAGGTTCTCACTATCTTGGAGAGGTAGCCTTAGTGCCTTATGATTCTCCTATATCAAATCAAAAGATCTTATTTTATAATACCTTATTTGATGAAAATGCTTCTTGTCATTTAGCTATAGGTAAAGCTTATCCTTCATGTCTTAAAAATAGCGAAAATATGACAGATGAAGATTTAAAGGCGGCAGGAGTTAATGATTCTCTAGTACATGTAGACTTTATGATAGGTACTGAAGATTTAGAAATTACAGGTATTACAGCAGATGGAAAAGAAGTTCCAGTCTTTGTTAAAGGAAATTTTGCATATTAAAATTTGCAGATTCAGATTTTAAAGCTAAAGGATTTAAATAGAGAGATTATTGAAGAAGTAAATGACAAAGAGTCTGATAGAATTTCAGATTCAAAATATATTGAGTGAAAAATAAAGAGAGCTAATTGGCTCTCTTTATTTACTGGTGTTTAGTTTAATTGAAATACTTTAATAGTAATTTCTCTGCATCATCCTTGTTCAAAGGTTTAGAGAAGTAGTATCCTTGACCATGTTCGCAACCTAGATTTTTAAGTCGTGTTAACTGCCCTGCAGTTTCTATTCCTTCAACGGTTACTTTCATATTTAGCTCGTGAGCCATTAGGATAATACTCTTTACAACACTGTGATTTTTATTATTACTATCTAGTTGCTGAATAAAGCTTTTATCAACTTTAATAACATTGAAAGGAAACCGTTGTAGATAGCTTAAGGAGGAGTAGCCTGTACCGAAGTCATCTATTTGTATGTTTATACCTAGGTTTCGCATTTGCTCTAATACAGTTTGCGATTTTATTACATCAGTAATAAGAGAACTTTCAGTAATCTCAATACTTAAATTATTAGGGGATACCTTTGTTTCACGGAGCACTTCTGCAATCTGTTCAACTATGTCTGATTGGTTAAGTTGCATAGCCGACATGTTTACGTTTACAAAGAGGGATTTAGTATTCTTATAGTTCTTTTGCCAAAGACTAACTTGTTTGCAGGCTTCCTGAAGAATCCATTTACCTATAGGTATTATTAAGCCAGTTTCTTCCGCTATGGGTATAAAATCAGTAGGTGATATTATACCTAACTCCGGATGATTCCAGCGGACTAAAGCTTCAAAACCTATTATTTTATCTGTCTTTAAAGATACAATTGGTTGATAGTATAAAATTAATTCATTTCGTTCCAAAGCATGCTTTAAATCATTTTCTAATTTTAAGTTTTTCATTATCTTTTTCTGAATGTTTTCATCGAAAATAACATATCTATCTTTTCCTTGAAGTTTAGCTTCATACATAGCTATATCTGCATATTTTAAATATTGTTCAGCAGTAGTATATTCTTCTTTTGAAAAAACTACACCAATGCTGGCAGAGCATTTGATTTCATGATTATTTATTATAAAAGGAGTGCTTATAGAAATAAGAATTTTCTCTATCAAATTAATAACTTCATCCCTACTTTTTATATCCTTTACCAGTATTGCAAATTCGTCTCCGCAAAAACGGGATACTATAATGCTATCATTAGATAATTCTAGTAAACGTTTTCCAATAAGGGATAATATAATATCGCCATTATTATGACCTAAACTATCGTTAATGGTTTTAAAACCATCTAAATCCATAATTGCTATAGCAAATTGATCCTTTTTATTTTGTTTTAAAGCTTTTGTGATTTCCGTTATACATTTATTAAAATAAACACGATTTGGTAAATTAGTTAGAGAATCCTGTAAAGTGATATTATATAATGAACTATTAACAATTTTTAAACTATGTTGTTGGGCTACATATTTTCGAATAAGATAGCCTATTACTGTTAAGGCTATACTGTTAATTAGTATTATGGTTATAATTTCATGAGGAATAGGTGCTAAGCTGTATGTTGAATTAGACATAAGGACAAAAGCTAGTGTAATTCCAGCTATGTTTGGAAAAATTATATCTGACATTATGTATATATATATTGCAATTGAATAATAATAATGTAATATGTAATAACCAAAGTTTAAAGTAGAGTATCTTAGGGATATTATACAAGAAGCAAGGGAAACCGCAGCAAAAAAGTATTTTGTAAATCCCCTTGACCTAAAAAAGAAGGTACATAATATAAACACTATGTATAATACCGAGCTTATAACAGATAAATAGCTAGTATTATTATAAGTTAAGCTAAAAAGTAGTAATAATGCAAAAACACAAAAGAAAACGTTTTCTTTTGATGAATTTGATTTTTTTTCTATTACAACCATTGGTAACTCCCCCTCTAGGATAAATAAAAGAAAAGATAGAAGGTTTTGCCACTACTTCTTTTTACAATAATATAATATCATAGCTTTTGAATATAGACAAACTAATAAATTTAATTTAATTATATTAAAATGTATGATTTTTTTACTGATTTTATTATAAAACACCATTATAGATAATTTTACATTAAAATGAATAAATAACAAAAAATAAACAAGGACGAGATATAATATTATGGAAAAAATCCATACAGATTACAAAGTGGTAACTATTTTATGAAAGGAGATGGTTAAGCTTATTTAGAAATGTAATGAAAAAGATCCCAAAACAGTAAAGATAGGAAGCGATGTATATTACAACTTAATCTTGAATATAATGAACTAAAGTAACCTTTAAAAATAATGGGGGGAAAGAAATGTTTTTGGAGGCTTTAAGAGAGGATCGCATTATATTAATATCTAGTATCATTGTTGTTATTCTCCTTATAATTATAGCTATTTTAACTATACTACTAATTAAGGATATAAGGGAAGAAAAAAAGTTAGCTGCGGCTAAAACAGATCATAATGAACAGCCAAAAGACAGTAAAGATAAAAAGGTTGTTAACCTTTCTGAACCAAAAAATACTGATAGCTCAAGGAAAATAGCAGAAAGAGTAGTACAGGTATCTTTCAATGTAGATTCTGAAAGTCCAGTGAGTATTTCAACAGAGGCAGATCTTTTAAAAGAAGAAGAGGTTAAGGAAGAAGGCACAGGAGTAGAGATAAATGAAGAAATAATTGCTAAAGAAGTAAAGATAATAGCAGAACATAAAGAAGAAACTGATAAAGAAATAGATAAAAGTTTAGAAGAAAATAAGGAAGTTGTAGAGTCAGTATTGGAAGAATGGAATATTGATACCATCAAAGAGAAGGAAACTATAAATGAAGAAAAGCTATCAGAAAGTGATGAAGAAGCAGAAGTATTAGAAAAAGCAGTGATAGAAGATAGTGTAAAAGAAAAGGATATAGAGGAAATTCTTTTAACAGTTGAGTCTGTAGAAAATGAGAAAAATAAAAAGCAGCCCACGGCTAGTTTCTCTTATAAATTAAATGGACAAAGCAAAAATTTTAGAATAGATAAGCCAACTATTACTATTGGTAGAGATGCAAAAACCTGTGATTTCCTTTTAAGATATGATTCACGGGTAGGAAGAAAACATGCTATTCTTTCATACAAGGACCATAAGTATTATCTTTTGGATTTAGGCAGTAGAAATGGTACATATATCAATGATGTGAAGCTAAAGGGAGAACAGGAGCTTAAAGATGGGGATAAGGTTAAATTTGCTGATACAGAGCTGATCTTTAAAATAAATTAAATTGAAAGCCGCACTAAGTTTTAGTGTGGTTTTTTAAGTTAGAATTTTTATATTAAATGTGGTAAAATACTAGCAATAGAAAATTATTATAGATCTTCTTTGAGGTTGTATATTTATAATTAATTGATTTGTGCTAGAGCAATACAAGGAGGAAAGGGTATGCTTTATAATGGTATAGTTATTTTTGGTGAAATGGGAGCGGGTAAAGATGCTTTAGCTGCCAAATTTGTTGAGTTAAGAGATAATGCTAAGATATATAATATGGGTGTTCTATGTAGAGAAATGATGAAGGTGAGCAAGGTTAATCCACGTTGGAAGGGCTTGGAGAGATATATAGGTCAAACCGTTGCAGATAAGTTAAGAGAAATGGATATAAATATCATGTGTGATTATATATTGTCACTTATTTATGAAAGTGGACAAAAAAAGTATGGTTGGGACAACAGTCATCTTGAAGGACAAGACTTTGATAAGGCTATTAAGGAGCAATTGAGTTTTATTAGAAAAGAGGAACTATCCATAATAGTTGGTGGAAGAACCTTATCTGACCTACATTACTGGAAGGATAAGGGATACTTAATTTTGGGTATAAGGATTAGTCCAGAAATAAGAAAGAAAAGATTGATTAATAGAGATGGTGAAGAAGTGGTGAAAAATAGCAATAGCAACCATAACACCGAGGTGGATGTGCCATATATACTGGACAATCTATGCCATGAGGTTATTTACAATGATGGTACTTTAGAAGAACTAAAAGAATCAGCTGAAAAGATATTAATAAAATACAATTTTTAATAATCTACAATAAAAAGCCGGTATTTAGTTTTCCGGCTTTTTATTGTTAAAATTATCATGTAATGCCTTGGAAAGGGCTTCTTTTTGAGATTCATTAATGATACCAGCTTCTTTAAGCTCAGTAAATAGATCCTTTGGCTTTTTACTTGCACAGTAGGCTTTTCTTTCCTCAGGACTCATACTTTCTAATTTAGCCTTTTCTTCCTTCTTTTTTGATAAAAATTCATTTATTTTAGTAAGCTGTTCTGAAGTTATTGTACCTTTGGATATTTCCTTTTTTAATACTTCCTGTAGTTTGTTTTCATGGTTTCTTTGAATCATTTCTTTAATTCTATTAGCTTGTTCTTCAGTGATTATTTTAGATGAAACCAAATCTCCAAAAATATCTGGACGTTTTTTATAGTTTTGCTCTAAGTAATTTTCTCTTTGCTTATCATCCATTTTTTGCAACTTTTCTTTTTCTTCTTTCTTTTCTTCTTCATGTTTTTTTAAGAATTCTTCTATTTTATTAGCCTGTTCTTCAGTGATGATCTTTTCTTCCACAAACTTTTGTAGTTCTGCTGAAGTTAAATGTTTAGGCTTTATAAAGTAATCTTCATTTTCCCATCTTAAGGTATAAGCCTTTGGAAAATCAAATGTAGGAACTAATAAGGAAAGCAACAATGCAACTATCATATTTTTAATATTAAAGTTTATTTTTTTCATATAAAAACACCTCCGTTATTATATATTTTGCCGAAGGTTTACCCAAAATATTAATGATTTTAAAGGGAAAAAATAAACCCTAGAGAGCTCATTAAGCTTTCAAGGGTTTATTTAGATTTAAACTAGATTGCCTTTGATAACAGTATTATCTATCCAAGGATTATAATATCTATTATAGCTAGGAGTGCATATTTCAACATCCATACTATATTCCTTTATACTTTCTAGGTTGAGATTTAAGGCAGATCCAGTAAAGCATGTGATTACAAGTTTATAATCATACTGTAAAGACCTATTTATATGGTGTAATTCCTTTAAATTATCAAGAGCTATCTCAGTATTAAGATCTATTAAAGGTGATGAAATGTTTTTTATATGATTAGTTATATTATCTATAAGTTTCTTATCTTTAAGAACATTAACTGAAATCAATAATAGAGCATCTTCCAATAAATTTTCTTCTGTAGGAACCCACCTAATAGTTGAAAGTTTTTCTTTTTCGTTTTCTAATATATCTAAACTTTTTAAAATCCAAACAGGTTTACTACCTTGTGCTAGTAATAAGCAATGAGTAGGCAGCATACCATTACCAAGTTTATTTGGATGTCCTACAAGTATTTGAGCGGTGATTGTTGCCATAAATAGGCCTCCTTATCTGCTTTAAATGGATATAAATATCCCTTGTTTAATTCTCGTAGAAAAATGTAAAAACTTTAATTTTCATTATAGTAAGTTCTTTTTATTTTGCTTTAAAATGATATAATTGATTTTGTGGCTTTTATATAGAAAAAGCAAAGAATTAAGAATAAGACAAGTAACAAATGCTTTCGCTACTGACATAATTAGGGGGACAAGATTAAATGGACAACAATCATAAGCTAATTCCTTATTTTACAGCACTAGTAAGTTCTATTATATTTGGACTTAGTTTTTTATTTTCTAAAAGAGCTTTAAATATAGCAAGCCCTTTTGTACTGCTTTCTTTTAGATTTCTTATCGCTTTTACTATAATGAGTATACTTATCATATTAAAGATAATTAAGGTCAACTATAAGAATAAGCCTATAAAGTGGTTGCTTATTTTGGGCTTAGCAGAGCCTGTTATATATTTTGTTTTTGAAACCTATGGTATTAAGCTGACATCATCTTCTGTGGGAGGCTTAATGATTGCCTTAATACCAATAGGAGTCACAGTTTTAGGTGCCTACTTTTTAAAGGAAGTTCCAAGCAAAAAGCAGGTGTTTTTCATTATTGTTTCTGTATCTGGAGTTATGCTCATAACAGTATGTGGAGATTCAAAAACTGGTGAAACATCTTTAATAGGAGTGATGCTCTTACTAGGTGCGGTATTATCTGCAGGGGGGTTTAATATAATGTCAAGAAAGGTTTCAAAATATTTTACCCCTATGGAAATAACTTATTTTATGATGTTTGAGGCTTTTATAGTTTTTAATGCTATATCTATAGGCAGTTATTTGGCAAAAGGAGATATTAGATCCTATTTTAAGCCTTTAACTGATGGTACATTTATATCATCTATACTATATTTGGGTATATTATCTTCTGTAGTTGCTTATTTTATGATAAATTATTCTTTATCAAAGTTACCGGCAGCCAGAACGTCAGTTTTTTCAAACATATCTACCATTGTATCTATAATTGCAGGTGTTGTGTTTCTAAATGAAAGCTTTGAAATATATCATATAGTTGGATCCGCCCTTATATTATTGGGAGTATGGGGTACAAATCGTTTTGACTTTCAGAAGCATACTATAAATGCGGAATAATAGCCGATAAAAAAGACATGTCCTTAAAAAGAAGGATATGTCTTTTCTATTGGCTATTTAGTAGCTTTAATTAACTTTGAGGGGGAAAAACCGTAATACTTTTTAAACAGCTTGCTAAAATAGTAGGCATCCTTGTACCCTACCTGTTCTGCAGCCTCTTTTACAGAAATATTTCCAGACTCAAGCAGCTCTCTAGATTTTTTAAGGCGGATACTAATTAGATAATTAATTGGGGAATAGCCTGTTTCCTCTTTAAAAACCTTTGATATATAAACGGGGCTTAAATATGTTGTTTTAGCTACCTTATCCAGTGAAATATCTTCGTTATAATTCTTGTTCATATAGGCAATTATGGTTCTAACTATAGTAGATTTTTCAGAAGTTTTAAAACTTAAGGGGGAAGGCTCCTGCATACCACCATCGTAGTAGGTTTCTCTTAGCAGTAATACAATTAGTTGCATAGAATAGGATTTGAGAAGTATATCAAAGCCCGGTTCATTTTTTTCCTTTTCAGCTACTATTTGATGGATTAAAGAATCAAACTCCTCACTATACTTTTCTAAATGTACTAGAGATGAAGAGTTTTCTTTTAACAAGAAATTTTTAGGAAGACCTTTAATGAATATATTATCAATACCTAGATGTAGCTCATGAACTTCTTCCCCTGGAGCAAGCATTTCTTCGTGATAAACACCAGGATTAAAAATCAAAAAATCCCCTTTTTTTAGTTTATATATGGTGTTATTAACATTATAAGTTACAGTACCAGAAAGTACATAACTCAATTCTAGATTTTCATGACAGTGATAGCATGTCTTGATATAATCTTTATTTTTACAGTTTAAGGCATATAAAATTTGAGGGTTAAAAACATCGGCGCTGGTGCCCATATTACACATAACTATTACCTCACTATGAAAAAATTAAATGAATATTTGTATAGAGTATTTATATTAAAAATATACAATATTAATTTTAACTTGTACATTAATAAAAAGTGACAAGATTCTTAAAATATTATGTATCAACTATATAATAGCTCTATAGCCAGTGAAGTAATAGGTTATTAAAAAAGTTTTTTTAAAAGATATTGACCTTAACGCTACGTAAAGGTATATGCTATTCTTGTAGCAAGGAGGGAAGATAATATGGAATATACAGTGCAGAAATTAGGTAAGCTAGCAGGTGTTAGTCCTAGGACATTACGATATTATGATGAAATAGGGATTCTAAAGCCGGCGAGAATCAATTCTTCAGGATATCGGATTTACGGACAGGAAGAGGTAGATAAATTACAGCAAATACTTTTCTATAGAGAGCTAGGTATGGGATTAGAAGCCATTAAGGACATAATAAACTCACCTTCCTTTAATAGTATTGCTGCACTTAAAGAGCATAGGGAAAAGCTCCTTGCGAAAAGAAAGCAAATTGATATGCTGATAGTTAATGTAGAAAAGACTATCGCATCAGAAGAAGGGAGAATTGATATGAGCAATGCAGAAAAATTTGAAGGCTTTAAGGATAAGATTATAGAGGAAAATGAGAAAAAGTATGGTAAGGAGATAAGAGAAAAGTATGGTGATGATGCCGTTGAAAGGTCTAATAAAGCCTTTAAAAATATGTCAAAAGAAGATTATGATAAGATGATAGGCCTTGAAAGGGAAATAAAGATGGTGTTAGCGGAGGCTTATAAAAGCGGAGATCCAGCAAGCGACTTAGCCCAGAAGGCGGCAGATTTACACAAACAGTGGATTTCTATGGCTTGGGGATATTACAACAAAGAAGCTCACGCAGGATTAGCTCAAATGTATGTGGAGGATGAAAGATTTACCGCATATTACGATAAGGAGCAGCCAGGAACTGCTAAATTTTTAAGAGATGCCATATATATTTATACAGGTATGAGTAGTAAGTAAATAAATAAAAAAGATTTTTTAATGACCATTTATTGGGAAGTAAAAATTCAAGGGGCAGCGACATTAGCTGTCCCTTTTACTTATTGTTCATATTTTATAATTGTGTAGTTATAGCAATTTGATAATATTTGACCTTTTCCTTGGAATTTTAAATTGCATATATTATAATATTTTTATAAGTGTAAAAAATTACCAAGATAAAAATAATATGAGAGGTATGCTATGGTTAGTATTGGTATTGATTTGGGTACAACAAATAGTTCTATATCCTACTGGACCGAGGATGGGCCTGTGATAATTCCAAATTCTTTAGGAGAGGCACTTACACCTTCTGTAGTCAGTATAGATGACAATGGAGATATTCTAGTGGGGAGAATTGCAAAGGAAAGACAGATAACTCACCCAGAATTAAGTGCTTCTGTTTTTAAGAGAACAATGGGTACTAGAAAGATTTACAGGCTTGGAGATAAGAAATTTTTATCAGAGGAACTGTCTGCTCTAGTATTAAAGTCCTTAAAAGAAGATGCAGAAAATTATTTAGGTATTCCAATAAGTGAAGCAGTTATAAGTGTACCTGCTTATTTTAGCGATGCTCAAAGAAAGGCCACTAAAAGGGCAGGGGAATTAGCGGGATTAAAGGTGGACAGGCTGATAACAGAACCTACTGCAGCAGCTTTAGCCTATGGTATACATAATAGAAAGAACGACACCAAGGTATTAGTTTTTGATCTTGGAGGAGGTACCTTTGATGTATCCATATTAGAGTTTTTTGATAATGTTATGGAAGTAAGGGCAGTGGCAGGAGATAACTATTTAGGCGGTGAAGATTTTACAGAAGTCTTAATAAATATGTTTTTAAATCATCATAAAATAGGAAAGGAAGATTTAGATGATGTTTCTTATGCTATGTTGCGAAAGGAAGCTGAAGTAGCAAAGAGAGCTTTTGGGGAAAGCCGCCATGTTACTATGACTTGTGCTATCCATAATGAAATATTAACTTATGATTTAACTATTGAAGAGTACGAAAAGAGTGTAAAAGGTCTCCTAAATAGGTTAAGAGAACCGGTAGAAAGAGCTTTGAATGATTCTAATTTAAAGCTTGGTGATATAGAATCTATAATACTAGTAGGGGGAGCTACTAAACTGCCGGTAATAAGACATTTTGTTAGCAAGCTTTTTGGTAAGCTGGCCTACGTTAATATAAATCCGGATGAAGTAGTTGCCTTAGGAGCTTCAGTGCAAGCTGCTTTGAAAGGTAAGGATGCTGCTTTAAAAGAGATTATTCTTACAGATGTGTGTCCCTATACTTTAGGTACTACAATATCTGTAAAAAAGGCTCATGGTCATTATGAAAGCGGTTATTTCTTGCCTATCATTGAGAGAAATACAGTTATTCCCGTTAGTAGAGTAGAAACTTTATATACTGTCTATGACAATCAAACTATGATAAACGTAGAAATACTTCAAGGTGAATCCCGATTATCCAAGGATAATATTTATTTAGGGGAATTAAATATACCTGTACCTCCAAGGAAGGCAGGGGAAGAGGCTGTAGATATAAGATATACCTATGATATTAATGGTATTTTAGAAGTGGAAGTTACAGTCTTATCTACTGGTGTAAAACGTAGTATGGTTATAGAAAAGAATCCGGGGAGTATGAGTAAGGAAGAAATTGCAGAGCGTCTAGAAAGTTTATCCCATTTAAAAATTCATCCTAGGGAAAACCATGAAAATAAGTTGTTAATAGCTAGAGGTGAGAGATTATTTCAAGAGAGTTTAGGCAGCACAAGGCAATTGATAGGAAATATTTTAAAAGAATTCGAAGATGTATTAGAAAGGCAAGATTTAAGGGAAATAGAGGAAATGAGAAAGAAGGTAAAGGATACCTTTGACTCTATTGAAGGTAGGGAGGATTTTTAAATGGACGCTTTTGAAGTATTAGGCATTTCTTTTACTAAAGATATTAAAGAAATAAGAAGAGCCTACTCTAGATTACTTGCAAAATGCTCTCCAGAGATAGATCCAGAGGGCTTTCAAAGATTGAGAATTGCTTATGAAGAAGCTTTAAAGAAGGCAAAGGAGGAATATGATGAATCCTTTTTCTTATCCCCCATAGAGCAATTTATGAAGGACTTTGAGGATAATTATAGATCTTTTGAAAGAAGACTAGATCTAGATAGCTGGATTAGTATTTTAGAACGGGATATATGTTACAATGTAGAAACTTCAAAGGAAGTAAGTTATAGGATATTAAATTTCATCATGGATAATTACAACTTCCCTACAGAGGTTTGGCGCTTATTCGATAGTTATTTTTCTTGGAAAGCTAAAAGGGATTCTTTGTATAGGCATTTTCCAAGACCGTTCATAGATTTTGTTGTTTATAAAATCAATAACAAAAGCAATTTTGATTATGAACTTTTAAAAAGTTGTAAGGATAATAGGCAAGACGAATTTATTAGTGAATTAGCAAAGTTAAGAAATGCTATAGAAGAAGTTGATTTATATACTGCTTATACTTCTATTAAGGTGGCAGAGGAGATTTGCCCTGATCATCCAAGGTTAAAGGTATTAGTAGGTAGATATTTAGCAACTGATGGGCAAGTTGAAGAAGCTTTAAATACCTTTAACTCAATTATAGAAAAAGATAATCATAATTTTGATGCCATATTCTATAGGGCAGAACTATATTCTAAACTAGGAAGGCTTGAAGAAGCTTATGAAGACTATAAAAGGCTTATAGAGTTAGAACCGGAAGTTATAGGAGTTTATTATTCCATAACGCGATGCTGTATATCTATGAAAAACTATGAGGAAGCTATAAAGTATGCAGAGAAGTTAGATGATATTTCGAGGTATAGAGAAGACATAAGAGTAATCTTAAATTCTGCTTATAGTTTTTACATAGATAGTTTTAATAAAAAAATTGAAGCTTTAGATGATATGGAAAAGTATAGATTGGCAGAGGCATACTTTAAAACTTTTAAGTTAGAGGAGAGCTATAATCTATTAAAAGATCTAGTGGCAAAACCTTCGTGTACTGCTAAAAGCTATTCTTTGTATTGCAGAGTATTGATTATGAAGAAGGATTATGATTTAGCTTATGTTACAGTATGTTATGCTCTTAGCAAGTATAGAGATAATTATGAATTGAACTTTCTTAAAGCGGATATTTTAGAGGAATTAGGAAAGTATGATAATGCTTTAAAGCAATATGATAAGGCTATAGAAATAAATGGAGCAGACTTTTCTGCCTATAATAATAAAGCTTATATACTTAATAAGCTAGAAAAATATAAGGAGGCCTTACAGTGTGCCCATACTGCTATAGAGTTAGAGCCTAATGCTGCTTATGGATACAAAAATAAGGCAGCAGCTCTTTTAGGTTTGGAGTTATATGAGGAGTGCTTAGAGACCTGTGAAGAAGCACTAAATAAATACCTATACTTTACGGAAGTTTATATAATAAAAATGCAGGCCTTTATAGATATAAATTTACTAGATGAAGCTCTGGAAGTCTTTAATAGGGCCATGAGCTACGGATTAAAAGATAGCAAATTATACTATGAAAAGGCTAGGGCCTTAATGTACTTAAAAAGGTATGAGGAAGCTATACAGAATTGTAATCGGGCTATTGAGGAGGATGAAAACAAGGCTGATTATCATTACCTAAAAGCTTTATGTTTACATCATAAGGAAAAATATGAGGAAGCTAAGAAAGTCTTTGAAAAGGTAATTGAGATAGATAGTAATTTTAGTGCTGCCTACTTTTATATAATTAAGTGCCTATTGAGTTTGTCTAAGACTGAGGAAGCTATAGCGGTGGCAGATCAAGCTATTAGACTACAATTACAATACCTAGATAGGTTTTATAACCTAAAAGGTATTGCCTTGGAAGAGCAGGGGACATTGGATAAGGCCTTAGAGGAATATAAAAAAGCAGTAAGCTATAATCCGGCGGTGGCTGGTTATTATTATTCTATAGGACACTGCTTAAATAGTTTAAATAAATATGAAGAAGCCATAGACTATTATAGCAAGTACATTGAACTAGAGCCTAAAGATGCAGATGGATATATAAATATAAGTTTTTCTTTATATAATGTGGGTAAGTTTCAAGAGTGTATTGAGAATTGCGATAAGGCTATCAAAATATTTCCGGACTATATTATTGCACATCAAAACAAGGGTTGGGCCTTATATAGATTAAATAGAATAGCAGAAGCAGAAAAGGAATGTGCTATTGCTTTAAAATTGGATGGCAATAACGTAGATGTACTTCGCTTAAAACTTAAACTATTAATTTTTAGAAACTTAGATCAAGATGCCCTCATAGTTTGTGATAGAATATTAGAACTAAATCCTAGAAATGAACATATAAGAAATATACGACAGGAATTGATTAACAAGCTAAATGAAGCTAATAAGCAGAAAAGGAGATTTTTTAAATTCTTTTTTAAATAAAGCAAGTGAACCTTTGATTATGGAAGGCTAGTTCTATACAAAGGTTCTTTTTTTAAAATGTACTATTTATTTAAAAGAACTATGATATAATTGTAAAACAAGGGATTTTATCTTAATTAAAATTTAGTGATTTATGCTATGGAGGATGTAGATGAAATTAGTATTAGAGGATATTAAGAAAAATTATGGTGAAAAACAAGTTTTGAAAGGAGCATCCTTTACCTTTGAAAAGGGGAAAATTTATGGTCTTTTAGGTAGAAATGGGGCAGGAAAAACCACTCTTTTCAATTGTATAAGCGGCGAATTGGACCAGGATTCTGGCAGTATAAAGCTTATTGAAGAGGAGAAAGTTTATGATGAAATAGACTATTCTAAGGTGGGATATGTTTTTTCTCACCCGGTATTGCCTGAATTTTTAACTGGATATGAGTTTTTAAAATTTTATATTGATATTAACAAGGATAAAATTAAAGAACCTTTTACCATCGAGGAGTATTTTAATATTATTGATATAGGTGAAGAGGACAGGCATCGTTTAATAAAGGGCTATTCCCATGGTATGAAGAATAAGATGCAGATGCTTTGCTTTTTAATAACAAGGCCACCTATTATTTTGCTAGACGAGCCTCTAACCTCTTTTGATGTGGTGGTAGCTCTAGAAATTAAAAATTTATTAAAGAGAATAAAAAATGATCATATAATTATATTTTCTACCCATATATTACAGTTGGCAACAGATTTATGTGATGAGATTGTTGTTTTAAATAATGGAATGTTAGAGGAAATAGAAAGTGATGCCTTAAAGAGCTCTGAATTTGAAGAAAAGATTATTGAGATTTTGAAGGAGAGTCAAAATGATTAATACTTTTATAAACAGTTATAAGGTTTCCTTTGCAGAAGGAGCAAATCATTTCGTTCACTTTCTTAGAAGAATTCCACTAATAGGAAAGCATATTTCGGAAGGGATATATAGAGAAACTAAGGCAAAGCTTATTTTAGGTATAGTAAAAGAAGTATTTTCAATACTTTTTGCTATTATTACAAAAGCCTTATATTTAGCAAGCATGGTGTATTTACCAGCATCATTAATAGCAAAAGATGAAGCTAGTGTTGGCCCTATATTTATACATATACTATTCTTTTTAAATTTTATTATAGGGCCTGTTATACGTGATGTATTAATGGACAAGACAGATAAAAAAGGATTTTTAATGATAGTATTAATGAGAGAGGAACCTAGGAACTACTATTTAAGCCAAATAATATTTAGAAATTTTAAAGATTTTATTTGCTTCTTACTTCCTATAATTTTAATAGGATTGATGGGCGGAGTGTCACCTTTAAAGGCTATAACACTCTTAGTTGAGCTTATTGCTTTTAGGTTTATAGTAGAGGGTATCATACTTTTACTGTGGGAAAAAACTAAAAAAGTTAAAGGTGACTGTGCCACCGGTTCAATTATTATAATAGGGCTACTTTTGGCCTATGCTATGCCTGCAGTATTAGGTCCAATAAATTTTCAAACAGTGTTGTTTAATGGTTTATTTATAATAGGAGTTGTTGCCCTTGCCATTGCAGCTTTTGCATATATGTTTAAATATAATCAATACAAAAAACTATCAAGGATCTTTATTAATAAAGAAAATGTTTTTGAAGTAGAAGCTACAATAAAGAATTTGGAATTTGCAGATGTGCAAATAAATGATAAAAAAATGGATACTGAAGATTTGAAAACTAATCTTTTTGATAAAAAGACTGGCTATGATTATCTAAATGCCTTGTTCTTTCATAGACATAGAAGAATAATGGTAAAGCCTATGAAAAATAGGTTGTATATAATATCTGCTATATTTTTGATAACTGCAGTAGTTTTAATTTTTGCACCTATTAGCAACGCAGATAAGGAAGAGATTTTGGCTATACTTCCTAATAGCACACCAACCTTTGTATTTTGGATGTATGTTATTTCTACCGGTGAAAGAAGTTGCAAGGCTATGTTTTATAATTGCGATGCAAGTTTGCTAAGATATGCCTTTTACAGGGAACCTAAAGTTATTTTAAGTAATTTTACTTTAAGAATAAAAAAGGTATTAGTGTTAAATCTTATTCCTGCTGTAGCCATATGTTTAGCATTGACAGGAATGTTTATAATTTGTGGTGGAGCTCATAAGCTCATGAGCATGGTACCTTTATTCTTATGTATAATCTGTTTAGCAGCTTTCTTTTCTATACATCACTTATTTATGTACTATGTTATACAACCTTACACTGCAGAGCTAACAATAAAGAGTCCGGCTTTTAAAATAGTAAGTGGTATAATTTATGTGCTTTGTTGGGCTTGTTTAAACATAGAAACATCTTCTTATTATTTTACCTTAGGAGTTTCAGCAGTAACTATTATCTATATGATCGTAGCTTTAATTGTTACTTATAAGGTAGCGCCAAAAACCTTTAGATTAAAATAATGTTTTTAGACCAGCTTGCTTTTTATAAAAAGGCAAGCTTTTTTATTTTTAAAGATCCACCTTCAACTATTAATTAAATTAAAGATTAATGGGAAAAATATGTGAGAATAATTATCAATTATATTATTGAAAATGCAAATGTAATATGTTATATTGAGAACACACCCCACTGGTGGGGTGTGTTAAATAATAAGATGCAGGTGATGACAATGAATAACGATAAGAAAAAAGCCTTACAAGCCTTAAAAACTTCTAAAGGACAGATTGAGGGTATTATAAAAATGATTGAAGAGGGTCGTTATTGCGTAGATATTTCAAATCAAATAATTGCTGCACAGGCACTTTTGAAAAAGGCTAATTTATTAATACTTAGGCAACACTTGACTCACTGTGTAAAGGATGCCTTTTCTCATGGCAATGGAGAAGAAAAGATAGATGAGATAATGGGAATACTGAGCAAGGTTATGGATAAGTAGTAGTTTTTAGCTAATTATAATTACAGGGCCATAAATATGTTAACCCAAAAGGAGGGGGAGAAATGACAGAAAAAACTTTAAAGATAGAAGGAATGACTTGTGCAGCCTGTGCCAAGGCTGTTGAGAGGGTTTCTAAAAAGCTAGAAGGAGTTGAGGAAGCTTCTGTAAACCTAGCAACGGAAAAGCTTTTAATAAGGTTTGATGAGACTAAGGTTACAGTAAAAGATATACAGTCAGCTATAGAGAAGGCTGGATATAAGGCCTTAACTGATAGTAAAACAAAAATACTTAAGATTGAAGGTATGACTTGCGCCGCTTGTTCCAGGGCCGTTGAGAGAGCTGTTTCCAAGCTAGATGGTGTGGAAAGTGCCAGTGTAAATTTAGCTACGGAGAATCTAAATGTAAGCTATGATTCCTCAAAACTGAGATTATCAGATATTAAAAAAGCTGTAGATAGGGCAGGCTACAAGGCGGTGGATGATGAGGTATCTGTGGATAGGGATAAACTTAAAAAGGAAGCAGAAATGAAAGGCCTTTGGAAGAGGTTTGTAATATCTGCTATCTTTACTGTACCGCTACTTATTATTGCTATGGGGCCTATGCTAGGTTTAAAACTACCAAGCATAATCTCTCCTGACAGCAGCGGGAAAAGCTATGCTATTATACAGCTTTTATTGGTAACGCCGGTACTGGTTGTAGGAAACAAGTTTTTTAGAGTAGGTTTTAAGACCTTAATAAAGAGAAACCCTAATATGGATTCTTTGATAGCTATGGGAACCTCAGCGGCTTACTTATATAGCTTTTATTCCCTGTTTATGATATTTGAAGGCCATCACCATTATGTTCACAATTTATACTTCGAATCTGCAGGGGTTATTCTTACTCTAATTACTTTAGGAAAATATTTAGAATCTGTTAGTAAGGGTAAAACCTCAGAGGCTATAAAAAAGCTTATGGGCTTGGCTCCTAAGACTGCTACCATAATGAGAAATGGTAAAGAGGAGTTTATTTCTGTAGATGAGGTTGAAGTTGGTGATATCATTGTTGTTAAACCTGGAGAGAAGCTACCGGTAGATGGTGAAGTTATAGAAGGCACAACTTCCGTTGATGAATCTATGCTTACAGGGGAAAGTATTCCTGTAGAAAAGCAAATAGGGGATAAGGTTATCGGTGCAAGCATTAATAAGGCGGGCTTTATTAAGTATAAGGCTACTAAGGTTGGTAAAGACACTGCACTTGCACAAATAGTTAAACTGGTGGAAGAGGCGCAAGGGTCTAAGGCACCTATTGCAAAGATGGCAGATATAATATCTGGTTACTTTGTGCCTATAGTAATTGGATTAGCTCTATTGTCAGGGTTAGCTTGGTATATAGCAGGAAAGGATCTTACCTTTGCTTTAACAATCTTTATTTCTGTATTGGTTATTGCTTGTCCTTGTTCTTTAGGTTTGGCAACACCTACAGCTATCATGGTTGGTACTGGTAAGGGGGCAGAATATGGGGTGCTTGTAAAAAGCGGTGAGGCTTTGGAAACTGCCCATAAAATTCAAACTATAGTTTTTGATAAAACTGGTACTATTACAGAAGGAAGACCAAAGGTTACAGATATAATTACTGGAGAAGGAATAGATGAAAGCTATCTTTTACAAATAGCGGCTAGTGCTGAAAAGGGGTCTGAGCATCCTTTAGGAGAGGCTATAGTTAGGGCTACTGAGGAAAAAGGAATGAACCTTTTAAAGGGAGAAGGTTTTAATGCTATTCCTGGACAGGGGATTAAAGTTAATATAGAAGGTAAAGAGGTGCTTCTTGGAAACAGAAAGCTTATGGAAGAAAGAAATGTATCCTTAGAAGACTTTGAAGAAATATCAAATAAGTTGGCTGAGGAAGGAAAGACACCTATGTATGCTGCTATAGATAATAAGCTTCAAGGCATAGTTGCGGTGGCAGATACAGTAAAGTCCAGTAGTAAAAAGGCTATTGAGAAACTTCACAAAATGGGTATTGAGGTAGCTATGATTACTGGAGATAACAAAAGAACTGCAGAGGCAATAGCTAAACAGGTAGGAATAGATGTAGTACTAGCAGAAGTGCTGCCTCAAGATAAGGCTAATGAGGTTAAAAAGCTTCAAAGTAATGGAATAAAGGTTGCTATGGTAGGAGATGGTATTAATGATGCTCCGGCCTTAGCTCAGGCAGATGTAGGCATAGCGATAGGTTCTGGTACCGATGTAGCTATGGAATCTGCGGATATAGTTCTTATGAGAAGCGATCTTATGGACGTAGCAACAGCTATTCAATTGAGCAAGAAAACTATAACTAATATAAAGGAAAATCTGTTCTGGGCCTTTGGATACAATATCCTTGGTATTCCTATAGCTATGGGAGTATGGTATGCCTTTGGTGGAAGGTTATTAAATCCAATGATAGCTGGTGCAGCTATGAGTATTAGCTCAGTATCTGTAGTATTAAATGCTTTAAGATTAAAAAGATTTAAGCCTGTGAACAGGGAGGACTAAAAGTTTTTAATAAATAGTATTTTCCTGTTTAATATATATAGAACATATATTTAGAAAGGAGATTTTTAATATGGCAAAGAAAATTATAATTGAAGGAATGAGCTGTGGGCATTGCGTTAAGCATGTAACTGCTGCTTTAGAAGAATTAGGTTTATCAAAGGTTAATGTAGACTTAGATTCAAAAATTGCATTAATAGAAGGAGATGCATCTGACCAAGCTATAAAGGCTGCTATAGAAGATGCAGGCTATGAAGTTGTTGAAATAAAGAATGTTTAGAGCAGCTTGTTAGTCTAAGAATTCTTTAATTATTCTAGCGAATTACTTAATATTTAAGTAATTCGCTATTTTTTTATGATAAGGATTTATAAAAAATAAAAATTAAAAAGTTTTTGTCGATTTTAAAATAAAATTAAATCTGTTTTAAAAATATACATAAAAACGACTATATCCGCCTTGTTTTTACAAATATAAAATGATATAATTTTGCTATAATAAGAGTTTAATGGGGCTTTATTATATAATATAACAGCAGTGTGTTGAGATGAAATTTGTAGAAATATTAAATTAAGCAAACGTTTGAAGGTTAAAAGCAAATCCATTGAAAGATGGAGACGCAAAGCTATCAGTCTAAAGCAATGATTATTGCCATGATTGTCAGGTTGCCAAAATAAATGGTAACTTATCATGGTAGACAATACCAGTTGTCTACCATTTTTCTATAGTGAAGTAACAAAGGAGATGATGAAATGAAAAAGATACTGATTGTTGATGACGCTGCTTTTATGAGAATGTCCTTAAAGGCTATACTTGAAGATAATGGATTTGAGGTAGTTGGTGAAGCTCCAAATGGTAAAGTTGGTGTAGAAAAATTTGTAGAACTTAAGCCAGATCTTGTTACTATGGATATTACCATGCCGGAATTAGATGGTATTGGCGCTTTAAAGGTAATAAAAAAAATTGATCCTAATGCGAAAGTAGTTATGGTTTCAGCTATGGGCCAGGAAAAGTTTGTGAGAGAGTCTATAATGAATGGAGCTAAATCATTTATAGTAAAACCTTTTAAAGATGATCATGTAGTAAAAACTTTATCACAGGTCTTGGGAATTTAAGCAGCCTCTTAGAAAGGATGAATTCAATTGTCAAATAGTTTTAATCAGGAAGCCTTGCTGGATATGTATCTATTTGAAACCAATCAACTTATTGAACAATTAGAGCAAGTGATAATAGATAATGAAACGGCAGGAGGCTTCTCAGAAGAAGGCGTTAATGAAGTCTTTAGAATTATGCATACAATTAAAGGCTCTTCTGCAATGATGATGTATGAAAATATAACAACGGTAGCCCATTCTATTGAAGATTTATTTTTCTTTCTTCGTGAGAATAGCCCGGTGGAGCTTAATTATGAAAAGCTTTCGGATATTGCGCTAGAGGGATTGGATTTTATAAAAAGTGAGGTGGATAAGATCACTAATAAGAAAGATGCCGATGGTGATCCATCTATCCTTGTTGATGATATAAAAAAGTTTCTTTTTACCTTAAAGGAAAATAATGACCATATAAGCAAAGATTCAGTGGAAAATAATATAAATCAAACTGTTAATGAAAAGATGGACGATAAAGTTTCTGAAAGTTCTGAAGTTTTATCTTTAAATAATTATAAGGCAACGGTTATTTTTGAAGAAGGCTGTGAAATGGAGGATGTCCGTGCATATAGCTTAATAAATAATCTTAAAGATATAGCGGAGGAAGTTCAGCATATTCCAGAGGACATTTTTGGAGATGAAAATTCTACAGACCTTATTCGGAAAAATGGCATCAGTATATCTTTTAAAAGCAATAAAAGCTATGAAGAACTCCATAAGTTCTTTGTCCAGACTCCTTTAATGAAAGATTTTGAACTTACTCAAGGAGAAAGTAAGGAAGAAGTATTGGAAGAGAAGAAAGCTGGAGCAAATACTGTTAGAGAAGAAAAAATGGACAGCCCTAAAAAGAAGGAAGTAGCAGATAAAAATTATGTAAAGTCTTCTAGCAGTCAGCAGAGTATTATTAGTGTAAATGTAAACAAGCTAGATAAACTTATGGATATGGTTGGAGAGTTAGTTATCTCTCAGGCCATGGTAGTTGAGAATCCAGATTTAAAGGGATTGTCTCTTGAAAACTTTTACAAAGCTGCCCAACAGCTACAGAAGATTACTAATGGACTTCAGGATATCGTTATGTCTATAAGAATGGTGCCATTGGAGACAACTTTCCAAAAGATGTATAGAATTGTTCGTGACATGTCTAAGAAACTGTCAAAGGAAGTTAAGTTAAATATTATAGGAGCAGAGACAGAGGTGGATAAAAATATTATTGAACATATCTCTGATCCTATTATGCATCTTGTAAGAAATGCTATTGATCACGGTTTGGAAACCCCAGAGGAGAGAGAGGCAAAAGGAAAGCCTAAGATAGGAACTGTTACTTTAGAAGCTAAAAATGAAGGTGGAGATGTATTAATAATAATCAGAGATGATGGAAAAGGATTAAGAAGAGAGCAGATACTAGAAAGAGCTAGAAAAAATGGATTAGTAAATAGGGATGAAAGTGAAATCTCCGATAAGGAAGTTTTCTCTTATATATTCTTGCCAGGATTTTCCACTAAAGATAAAGTAACAGAGTTTTCTGGTCGTGGCGTTGGAATGGATGTTGTAGCTAAAAATATTGGTACAGTAGGAGGAACTATTTCCGTTGATAGTGTACCAGATAAGGGCACTGCAATAACATTAAAGATACCTCTTACTCTTGCAATTATGGATGGTATGACCATAAAAGTAGGAAAATCAACTTATACTTTACCAATTATAAGCATTCAAGAATCTTTTAGAGCTAAGGAAGAAGATATAATCACAGATCCAGATGGTAATGAAATGATTATGATTAGAGGGGAATGCTATCCTATTTTAAGATTACATCAGTTATATAAAGTTAAAACTGAAGTAACAAATATTCCAGAGGGAATTATGATTATGGTTAATCATGAGGAGAAAAGTATTTGCATATTTGCAGATGAGCTTATTGGTGAGCAGCAAGTAGTTGTAAAGAGCCTACCAGAATACATTAGAAGATTTAATAAGGTAAAAGGAATATCAGGTTGTACATTGCTGGGAGATGGAAGCATTAGTTTGATCCTAGATGTAGCAGAACTTATGAATCATTAATAGAAGGGAGACGTAAAGATGGCTAATATAGTAGAGGATAACATAGAGATGGAAGAGGATACTCAGAAAGGTAGATATTTGACATTTTCATTAGGAAAGGAAAGTTATGGAATAGAGATTAAGTATGTTACAGAAATTATTGGTATTCAAACAATAACAGAAGTTCCGGAACTACCTGAGTATGTAAAAGGAATAATTAATTTAAGAGGAAAGATAATTCCAGTAATAGATATGAGACTTAGGTTTAAGAAGGAACCTATAGACTACAATGATAGAACCTGCGTTATTGTTGTTGATATTAATGAAATTTCTGTAGGACTTATAGTTGATAGCGTGTCAGAAGTTCTTACCATTGGAGATGAGAATATTACTGACCCGCCACAGTTGAATAAAGGTTCTAGTAACAGATATATAAAAAATATTGGCAAAGTTGGAGAAAGTGTGAAACTTCTCCTTGATTGTGAGAAGCTTTTATCGGAAGAGGAAATTGAGGATTTAACTGAAGCGTTGTAAAAAATATTAATCGGGAAAAAGTTCTATAAATAATTACTATAGAAGAGGAATGGTGATCACTATGATGAAATGGTTTTATAATCTAAAGGTTGCTTCAAAGTTGATAATTGGTTTTATTGTAGTGGCTATAATTGCTGCAGCTGTAGGTGTTGTAGGTGTTGTTAATATTAGAGATATTAGCGAAAAGGATAATGAATTGTACGAGAGATATACAGCTTCATTACCACATTTAGCAGATGTAACTATAAACTACAATAAATTACGTGTAGAACTAAGAGGTTTGTATGTTAGGCAAGATCTAAATGAAAGGTTAGAGGCTATAAAAGGTATTCAGAAATACGATGGAGTTATATTGGATAATATGGAAGCCTTTAAGGCCACTGTAGTAGATCAGAAGGTAATGGATAGATTCAAAGATTTAGAACAGGCCATAAATGACTTTTTTGTTTATGAAGATGGATTAATTGAGTTAGCGCAGGCTAGTAAAATGGATGAACTTCGAGGTGAACTACTTAATAGTGAAGCTGCAAGAATAGTTGGAGAAGTGACATCTGCAACAGAGGATTTAATGAATTTAACTAAGGACCTTGCTAGAGAAGCGGCAGAAAAAAACGGTGTTGCAGCTAAAACATCAACGATTACCATGATTATAATAATAGCAATTGGTGTAGTTATAGCTATTGCCCTTGGCTTATTTATAGCAGGCACTATAAGTAGACCGGTTAATAAAATGGTGGCAGTGGCAGATAAAATTGCTTTAGGTGATGTAAATGTTAGCGTAGAAGCAGATACTAAAGATGAAATTGGCAGTCTTGCAGAAGCTCTAAGAAGAATGATTACTAATATTAGAGAACAGGCTTTAGTTGCTGAAAGAATAGCCTCCGGTGATTTAACTATTGATGTACCTATAAGGTCTGAAAATGATTTGCTTGGCAAAAAGTTAGCTGAAATTGTTAAGAATAATAATGAAGTTTTAAGAAATATTAATAATGCTGCTGAGCAAGTTGAATCCGGATCAAAACAGTTGTCCGCTTCAAGTATAGCTCTTTCAGAAGGTGCTACAGAGCAAGCAAGCTCCATTGAAGAGTTAACTGCTTCTATAGAAGAAATTTCTTCACAGACAAGACTTAATGCAGAAAATGCGGACAAAGCTAACCAATTAGCTGAAAGTGCTAAGATAAACGCTGTGAAGGGCAATGAGCAAATGGAAGACATGCTAAAAGCCATAGAAGAGATAAATGATGCTTCCAGTAATATTTCTAAGATTATTAAAGTGATTGACGATATAGCATTCCAAACTAATATTTTGGCTCTCAATGCTGCGGTAGAGGCTGCAAGGGCAGGCCAGCACGGTAAAGGTTTTGCCGTTGTAGCAGAGGAAGTAAGAAATCTTGCAGCTCGTTCTGCAAATGCTGCAAAAGAAACCACTGATTTAATAGAGAATTCAATAAAGAAATCTGAAGGTGGCACCAAAATTGCAAAGCTTAGTGCTGAAGCCCTTAGTGAAATACTACTTAGTATTGAAAAGGTAGCAGACCTTGTAAACAACATTGCTATTGCTTCTAATGAGCAAGCTATTGCTATAGAGCAAGTTAATCAAGGAATTATGCAAGTATCAGAGGTTGTTCAAACTAATTCAGCTACTTCTGAAGAAGCTGCAGCAGCTAGTGAAGAGTTGTTTGGTCAGGCTAGCTTATTAAAGGAATTAGTTCAAAAGTTTAAGATAAAGCAGAATGTTAGAAAATATAATGACATTGATGAATTAAATCCAGAAGTATTGAAGATGCTTGAAAGAATGACTGAAAGCAATAGTACTCCAACATCTACAAAGGAAGATGATGAGGTTATAAAACCTAAAATTGCATTAAGTGACAAGGAATTTGGTAAGTATTAATATTGGCTAGGGGTAGCTTAAAAGCGCCCCTTTTTTAAAAAGGGGGGTACGACATGATAAAGATTACGGATAAAGAATTCAAACAGCTGGCAGACTATATAAAGGATAATTATGGTATACATTTAAAAAAGGAAAAGAAGGCTTTAATAATGGGAAAACTTCAAAATCTACTTATAGAGAAGGAGTTTACTAGCTTCTCCCATTATTATGATTATATAATATCCGATAAGAGCGGTAATGCTGTAAATACTATGATTAATAAAATTACCACTAATCATACTTACTTTATGAGAGAATCAGATCACTTTTATTATTTTAGAGATACGGTTCTTCCCTACCTAAAGAAGTCAGAAACTAATAAGGATTTAAGAATATGGAGTGCGGGATGTTCTACCGGTGAAGAACCTTATACCCTTGCTATGCTTATAGATGAATTTTTCGGTAAAGAAAAAGCAATATGGGACACTAAAATTTTAGCCACAGATATTTCTAGCAGGGTCCTTGATATTGCAATAAAAGGTGAATATAGTAATGATAGTATAGGGGCATTACCATCTGTGTGGAGGTTAAATTATTTTAAGAGGCAAAATGATAAAAATAGTATTGTTGTAGATAAGATAAGAAAAGAAGTTATCTTTAGAAAGTTTAATCTTATGGAGCCAGTATTTCCCTTTAAACGAAAGTTTCATGTTATATTTTGTAGAAATGTAATGATATATTTTGATCAAAAAACAAAAATAGATTTAGTTAATAAGTTTTATGATATGACGGAAAGTGGAGGATATTTATTCATAGGACATTCCGAATCTTTAGACCGAGCACACACCAAATATAAATATGTAATGCCTGCTGTATATAGAAAAGAATAGGCAGGTGATGAGATGAGTCTAGATAAAAAAATAAGGGTGCTAGTAGTTGATGACAGTAGGCTATTTAGGGAAGTTTTATCAAGGGGGATTAATTCAGATCCTAATATAGAAGTGGTGGCAACGGCATCCGATCCCTTTGAAGCAAGAGATAAAATTTTAGAATTTAGTCCCCATGTTATGACTTGTGATGTAGAAATGCCAAAAATGAATGGAATAGAATTTATTCGTAGATTACTCCCTCAATATGTTATACCAGTAATTGTTGTAAGTACAGTAAGTGAAGCAGTATTTGATGCAATGGATGCCGGCGCAGTAGATTTTGTTACTAAGCCTGATATTCAATCCCCTAAGGCGGTGGAAGAACTGATTATTGACCTTATAGCAAAAATAAAGATAGCAGCTTCCGCTAAGGTGTCAATAAGACCTAATATTTCTATATCTAATAATAAAACAAGTAATAATATAATTGATTCAAATAAGGTAATTGCTATAGGAGCTTCCACCGGTGGTACAGAGGCTATTTACAATATATTAAGTCGACTTCCAAGCACTGTTCCTGGTATTGTAATTGTTCAACATATTCCAGCGGTTTTTTCTAATATGTTTGCACAAAGGTTAAATTCAACAACTAATCTTTCAGTAAAAGAAGCAGAGACTGGAGATGTTTTAGAGCAAGGTAAGGTTTTAATTGCTCCCGGCAATTATCACATGAGAATTAAAAAGTTAGGAAGCCTGTATAAGGTTGAATGTTTTCAAGGAGAAAAGGTAAATGGACATTGTCCTTCAGTGGATGTTTTATTTGAATCGGTAGCTAAGGAATGCGGCAGCAGAGCTGTTGGCATCATTCTTACAGGAATGGGGTATGATGGTGCTAAAGGCCTTTTATCCATGAGAAGGCAAGGAGCTAGAACTATTGGACAGGATGAGAAGTCTTCGGTAGTTTATGGAATGCCTAGAGTAGCCTATAATATTGGAGCTGTTGAAAGGCAGACTTCCTTAGAAAGAATTCCCGATGCATTACTATCTATGTTAAGATAAATTAAATAGAGCTTTTGTTTGCTATCTAAACCTGCAAACAAAAGCCTATTTTTATATATTTTCTATTTGCCAATCAATAGGACTTTCTCCAATGGAAATTAAAAAATTATTAGCCTTTGAAAAAGGTTTGCTACCAAAGAAACCTCTTGAAGCGGATAGTGGACTTGGATGGGCAGATTTAATTATGTAGTGAGATTTATTAGTTATTAACTTTTCTTTAGATATAGCATTATTCCCCCACAGTATAAATACCATAGGCTTTTCTCTTTCATTGAGAAGTTCGATAACCCTATCAGTAAACTTTTCCCACCCTATATTTCTATGTGAATTGGCTTGATGAGCACGAACAGTAAGTGAAGTGTTCAGCAAAAGCACCCCTTGATCAGCCCATTTTTTTAAATAGCCGTTATTTGGTATATAACAGCCTAAATCGCTTTTTAATTCTTTGTATATATTCATTAAAGAAGGAGGAGCAGGAACGCCGGGTTTAACTGAAAAACTAAGGCCATGGGCTTGATTTGGACCGTGGTAAGGGTCTTGACCTAATATTACTACCTTTACGTCCTGGTAGTCTGTATAGTTTAAGGCATTAAATATATCATATTTATCTGGATAAATAGTGCCTGTGGCATATTCTTTTATAAGAAATGCTCGAAGCCTCTTATAATAATCTTTTTCAAATTCATCCTTTAATAAGTTCATCCAACCTTCTCTTAATTGTACTGCCATGAATTCTTCCTCCCTAGCTATAAAATTATAAATTAATTATAGCAGATTTCTCAAAAGTTACATTAACAACTAAAAATATATTTTGATTTATATATTCCTATAAAGGTATTGCAGATATTTACATTTATAATTATTCGACAATTCTCCACATCTTCATCGAAATATGTAATATAATAATGTTATATGAAAGGAGGTATGTAATTGAAAAAAATATTAAAAAGTAAGTGGTTTATCTTTATAACTTATATAACTTTACTTTTTGCTTTCGCAGGTTGTGGCAATGTACCTATAACCAATCAAGAAACTTCACAAAAACTTGCAACACAAAAAACTGATATAGATCAAAATAAAACTTTTAGTGAAGATGTTAATAAACAGGAAGAAGAGCAACTGGATAAGACTACAACTGTGTCAGAAGAAAATACGTTACAGAGTAAAGGTGAATTGAAGGTTCATTTTATAGATGTTGGCCAAGCAGACAGCATTTTAGTACAACAAGGAAGCCAAGCAATGTTGGTTGATGGGGGAAATACTGGCGATGCCAGTACAATAAAAAATTATCTTACCAAACAAGGAATAAGCGAATTACAGTATTTTGTTGGAACTCATGTTCATGAAGATCATATTGGTAGTGCTGATTATATAATAAATTCTTTTAAGGTTGGAAAGGTTTATTTCCCAAAGCAAAATTCAACTACAAAAACCTTTGGAGATTTTGTAACAGCAGTGAAAAATAAAGGACTAAAGCTCACTGCACCTATTGTAGGAGAAAGCTTTAAATTAGGAGAGGCTACCGTTACTATTTTGGCACCTAATAGCACAGAATATAAAGATGCTAATGATTACTCTATAGTATTAAAAGTAAGTTTCGGAAACACATCATTCCTATTAACGGGAGATGCTGAAACGATAAGTGAAAAAGAAATGATATCTAAGGGCCTTAATCTAGAAGCAACGGTGCTAAAAGTAGGTCATCATGGCAGTGAATCCTCTTCAAGTGAGGCTTTCTTAAACAAGGTAAAGCCCAAGTATGCAGTGATATCTGTCGGTAAAGAAAATAGCTACGGACATCCATCTCAGGATGTGATGAACCGATTAAAGAGCAGAAATATACCAGTATATAGAACCGATGAGCAAGGAACCATAGTAGCAACTTCTAACGGTAGTGAAGTTACCTTCAATACTAATGCAGGCAGCTACAAAGGAGTGGAAGGATCCGGGGACGGTTCAACAAATAAGATAGAAAATAAGACCTCAAATAGCACAACCAGTAATACAACAAATAATAAAAGCAATGGCACAAGCAATAATAGTTCACAAAGTAACTCAAATAGTTCCGCAAGCAAAATAGTGTACTATACTCCTTCAGGAAAGTCTTATCATTATGATAAAAATTGCAGAACCCTTTCCAGGAGCAAAACTATACTGGAAACTACCTTAGAGGAAGCTTTAAAATCAAAGCATTCAGATCCTTGTGATTTTTGTGTACATTAAGAAAGAATAAGTGTTTGTTTATAAAAAGTTGATGGATAAAGTTGAAAGCTTTTTCTGTCAACTTTTGATTTTATAGATGGAAAGATAATGATAGATATTATGGTAAAAATTGACGTGAATTTTCAGAGTCAGTATAATTATTATTGTATAATGGATATATTTATTTTCACATGATAATATATTTATAAGAACCTTATGCTGAAAAAGTTGCTGTAAAGAAAGGAAAATTAATATGAGCAAAATTCAAACAAAAGAAATAAGACAATTTGTTAATAAAAATTTAAGTACAAAGTTTTTTAAAGAGAATATGCTTGATGGAAGGAGTCCATATTATATATTGGACTTTAGCTTAAATTTATTTCCTGCCACTGAAGAAATTAAAAAGAACTTAGAAGCAACTATGATAAAGAATAAAGAAAAGTGGGAAGCTGAGAATGCTTTGGTGGAACAAGAAAGCCATATTGATAATTTATACAATATGCTTAGAAAACCGATGAATCCTATAGCGTCCGAAAAGCTTATATTAAAGTTGATGGAGAATAAAGAAACTATTATTCCACGGCTGCTAGAAGATTTAAAGAAAAGTGGAAATGACATGTTTATTGAAAATGGAGCTAGAATCATTGTTACCTATGGACAGGAGTATGCTAATAATTTGGCAGAAATAATAAGTGAAATAAAGTATCCTTATTGTGAAGCGGTAATGGCTTTTGTGTTAGGGAGAATAGGAAGAGAGGAACATATAGAAATAATATATGATTCTTATAAAAGGCTTATGAGCAATACTTTTGATAGATACTATCAAGGACCTTTACTTGGTTTATATCATATGAAAAATAAATATGAATTTTAAATAGCTTTAAGGATAATATAAACAGTTATAAAGATTGGGGATATATTTAAGGCAGAGCCCATGTATTTTTTACTTATGATCTAATATAAAATATTGAAATTTTGTTAGGGCATTAAGTTTCTTATTATAATGGGCTATTTCCCCTTGTATTTTTCTTATTTGATTTTTTAACTGATTATGTTCCTCTTTTAATTTCTCTAATTCCTGCGAAAGACTATTCTTTTCTTCTTGTTTTTTCTCCAAAAGGGGCTTATAAAGGGCCTTAATTATATTGCTCTTATTGCTTTCGAATTTTATGCTTTCTTCTGTTTTGTCTATTAAGGATTTTGTAGTATATAGGATTTTTGATATACTATCCTTTAAAGAGTCTTTCATAAAAATCACCACCATATATTAAAATAATTCTTTCAACATAAAGGAGCATCTATGAAAAAGAGAGAAAACAGTAACTTAAAGTTTCTTAGTAATTTCTATTATAAATTAAAAGAAAGAAGGTTAAAAGACCTTGAGCAAAAGATCCAAAATCTCAAGGAGGAGATTGAAAAAGAAAAGCTTCTAAAGGATAGGAGTGCAGTTTATCTAGACAAGCTTCTTGAAGAAAATAAAGCTCTAAAAGAACATTATGAACAACAGGTAAAATTGCTAGCAAAAAGGAACAATACTATTACCTTAAAGAACAATAATTATAATGTAAAGCAGTGGGAAAACTTAACCTTGGCCAAAATCGGTTCTAATTATGCTATACAAACTAAAGCAATGGAAACCTTATATGTCTTTGAGGATGATATGAAGGACTTTTTACAGCTGCTACAAACTTTGGATTATAGTATTATTGTCCTCTCTGTAGATAGCAGCAGAGTTGTGATTCAGTTTAGAATAAAAGAAAACTAGATAAAATTCGACAAGACATAGGTAAATAATGCTCTTTATGTGATATAATAATCTCCAGGAGGAGATAAAATTATGGTAATATTTAGTTTTGCTGCTGCTGTTTTAACTACTTTATCCTTTGTTCCTCAAGCGGTTCAAGTTATAAAAACTAAGGATACAAGAAGTATATCTTTAGTTATGTATATTATGTTCACTCTTGGTGTGCTTTTTTGGTTAATTTATGGACTAGCAATTTCAGATGTTGCTTTAATAGCAGCAAACGCTGTAACTTTTATTTTTGCTGTTATTATATTAAGCTACAAAATTATAAACGTTAGGAACGGCAAAGATAAATAGCAAAAGCATAATTTATCTTAGGAAGAAAATGGTTTTATACAAAGGATGAAGTATAGAAAAAAGACTAGGAGTAGCTCCTAGAAAATAGGTTATGTATTTGAGTCTTTATAGGGTTCCATTACTGAAATTAACTTATACATTCACTGAATATGAAATTGTAAAGTATTTTTTAGAATATATAGGTTAATAGTTGAAGTGGGAACCCTATATTGGTTTTTAAATAAGAACTAATAATTGCAATGATTGTAATGATTTATTAACATGTTTTTAAAGTGTAGATTTAAAGGAGTTCTTTAGTAAAACTTATGATAGGAGGCCAAATGAAAAAGGGACAAAAAAGATGGTATGTAATTATTTTGACAGTGATATTGCTTTTTATCATAGAATTGGTAGTAAGCAATGAAATGATTACTGTCACTGAAAATGTAATAAAAAGTTCCCAAGTACCAAATAGCTTTGATGGTTTTAAGATACTTCAAATATCAGATTTACATAGCAAAGAATTTGGAAAAGATAATAGAAGGTTGCTAGAGGTCATAGATAAAGTAGCTCCAAATCTCATTGTAATCACTGGAGATATGATTAACAGCAAAGAAACTGATTTCAGTGTTTTCTATAAGCTAGCAGTATCGTTGGTGAACAAGTACCCTGTTTATTATATTGTAGGTAACCATGAACAGAATTTGAATGAGGAAGCTCTAGAGGAAATGCTGGCTTACATTGATGGTTTGGGTGTACAAGTCCTTGATAATGAAAAAATTACTATAGAAAAGGAAGGGAAATCAATAAACTTTTATGGTTTATGGTTTCATCTTAGGTATTATAGGGATTTGTCAAATGAAAATACGAAAGAATATTATTTTGGAACAGAACAGATAAAAAAGATATTAGGAGAAGCTGAAGAAAAAGACTTTAATATTCTTCTTACACATAATCCAGTATATTTTGATACATATTCTACTTGGGGAGCAGATTTAACCCTTAGCGGTCATATGCACGGTGGTATGGTAAGGTTGCCCTTTGTAGGTGGTTTGGTTTCTCCAGAAAAGGAGCTCTTTCCTAAATATGATGGAGGACTTTATAAGGCTGGAAGTAACAGTATGATAGTTAGCCGGGGATTAGGTAGTGGCAAAGCTGGATTTAGATTTTTCAATAAGCCAGAGTTAGTGATTATTACTTTAAAATGCATTTAATTATTTACAGTATTTATTTAAATTAAGGGTACTGGCATAAAGGAGACTTGTTATGGATTATAGTGAGGTTGAAGAGGTATTTTGCTTAAGGGCAGATAGAAAGCATATTTATTTTTTAACTAAGGCAGTAGAGACAGAGTGTGTTTACGGACTAAAACAAAATAATGAATGGATAACAATTAAAGATTCTAAAGGTAACCTTGCTATGCCTATATGGCCATCTTATGACTTTGCACGCTACTGCCAGGAAAATCAGTGGAAGGATACTCAGATAGAGTCGGTGGACTTATATGAATTTCTAGAATATTGGCTGTTGGGTATGAAGAGAGATAAGTGCAAGGTTTTACTCTTTGCAGATACCGCTGGCGGTGGCTTTTCTATAGATGCTGAGCAATTAAAGGATGAGATAGAAGATTTACTGGGAAAGATAAGTTAAGTTATAATGGAGTATATAGATGTTTTTCTATTTATCCTACTAAAGCTAACGGAGGAAGAGTTATGAATATTGATAGTATAATTTTTGATTTAGATGGTACCCTGTGGGATTCAACGGAAGGGGTTCTTGAGTCTTGGAACCAAACCATGGAAAAGTTCAGTGAAATCCGAAAGGAACTGACAGTTGAAGATATAAAAGGCGTAATGGGCTTAACCATAGAGGACATTGCAGTAAAGTTATTTCCAGATCTAGATGATAGACAAAGACTTAATATAATTAAACAATGCTGTGAGGATGAGTGTAAGCTTCTTGAAGTGAAGGGAGGAGTTTTATTTCCTAAGCTTGAAGAGGTCTTAAAAGAACTGTCTAAGAAGTATAAGCTTTTTATTGTAAGCAACTGTCAATGTGGATACATAGAGGCCTTTTTTAAAGCTCATAAGCTTGAAGAATACTTTGTAGATTTTGAGAATCCTGGAAGAACAGGTTTAACTAAAGGGGAAAACATAAAGCTAGTAATGGAAAGAAATAATTTAAAGAGTTCTATCTATGTTGGAGATACAGCAGGAGACCAGAAGGCGGCAAAGGTTGCAGGTATACCTTTTATTTATGCTAGGTATGGTTTTGGAGAAGTTAACGAATATGACTATATTATGGATAGCTTTGAAGAGCTTTTAGAGATAGTATAGAAAAAACTATTAGTACAATGATTTTAGTTAAATTAAGGATGTGGTTAAAGAGGCCATGTCCTTTTTATTTTGATGAAAATAAATTTTCATGGTCTTGGAGTGTAAGATTAATAGTGGTATTATATTTAGTAATCAAAATTGGAAAAAGGAAAGTGACCATGGAATTAGAATTTACTCTTCATGAAATGGTGCCTTGGGAAGGTTTGGAGCCTAATGCCTTATGAAAATTATGCTTGTATTATTGTTCAATAATATTTGGGTATATATAAAAACTTTATTATGTTTTATGGAGGAGGTCATTATGGAATTATGGGATATATATGACAAAAACAGAAATTTAACCGGAAGAACTATGGAGAGAGGCGGTGAGTTTGCTAAAGGCGATTTTCACCTTATAGTTCATCTTTGTATTTTCAATTCAAAAAATGAGCTGCTGATTCAACAACGACAAGCATGGAAAGAGCAATGGCCTAATATGTGGGCTATTACTGTTTCTGGCAGTGCCCAAGCAGGAGAAAGTAGTACTCAGGCTATTGAAAGAGAAACTTTTGAAGAAATAGGCTATAAAATTGATTTGTCAAAGGAAAGACCTTTCTTTACTATTAACTCTGAACATGGCTTCCATGATTATTATATTGTTGAAAGGGAAATAGATATTAAAGATTTAAATCTTCAACATGAAGAGGTACAAGCAGTGAAATGGGCAAGTAAGGATGAAGTTTTAAAACTACTTGAAGAAGGAAAGTTCTTAAAGTATTGGTTTATAGAGCCTTTGTTTGATATAAGAAAGCATAGAGGGCCATACAGAAAGTAGGTAATGAAGATGATAATTAACTATGCAGAGAAAAGTGATTTTCAGGATATAAGTTACTTTTGACATCTACCATGTCTAACGAAGAAGCCCAGCATTTCTATAGAAAATTTGACTATAAGGATGCTGGTAGCTTATTATTAGACAATGAGCCTTTAGAGATAATTTTTACTAAAGTTCTATGACATTAAGGAAGCTATAGAGTATTGTATAAAAAATTAATTTCCTGATGTAAGTTATTTTGAAAAAATAATTAGTGAAAAATGATTCTGCAGAATACAGCGAGGATAAGATATATAAAGCATATTTCCTTTATAAATGATGATTTGAAAACAAAGATATTAAATACCTGTATTACAAACTTCATCAGAAAATCATATTGCAAGAAAGACATATGAATCTATGGGGTTTATTAAGCAAGAGGATTATTGCTTTGAATTTATATCTTAATATAGTTTTCACTTAATCAATTTAATAAACTATTGTTTAAGAGCATTTTTGTGAAATAGAATGGGGTATAGTTATGAATATTAAGATTAAAGAACTTTCAGAGGATTTATTTTTCACTACTGTAAAAATGATTACTGAATTTTTTAATTATCATAGGGGATTAAATAATGCTCCTAAAGAATATTGGCAAACTGATGAAGATTCTAAAGAGACTTTGGAGGAATGGAAAAAGGAAGGCCATATTTACAATATATTTTTAGATAATGAACCCGTTGGCTTTTTTTATGTAAGATTTGGTGGACAAGATGTAGCTTGGTTAGAGGATATTTTCATATTAGAACAGTATAGGGGTAAGGGCATTGGTAAACTTACTATGCAAAAGATAGACGAATTAATGGCTCAAAAGAAAGTGGTTTCAATGTTCGTGGATGTTGTACCACGAAATAGTAATGCTATAAAACTATATAGAGAATTTGGATTTGATCATTTGAATTTAATCCAGCTAAGAAAAAACTATGATAAAAGATTGGATAAGGATGAAGAAATAGATTTATTAGGATTTAATTTTAAAAAGTATTAGTCATACAATGAAGTATGAAATGAGAGGTGTTTTTATGGATATAAGTATTGATCTTTCAAATATCACTTTAGAAACGGATAGATTGCTTTTGAGGCCTTGGCAGGAAGCAGATTTAAATGACTTGTACGAATATGCTTCTGTGGAAGGGGTAGGAGAGAGAGCAGGTTGGAGGCATCATCAATCCATTGAGGAGTCAAAGGCAATATTACAGTCTTTTATTTCTGGAAAAAATGTATTTGCGCTTGTTTATAAAGAAAATAATAAGGTAATTGGTTCTCTAGGCTTGCATAGGTCCTGGGCAAACGATGATAGCAACTATGCAGATTTAACTGTTAAAGAAATTGGCTATGTTTTATCTAAAGATTACTGGGGAAAGGGGTTGATGCCTGAAGCGGTAAAGGAAGTAATTAGATTCTGCTTTAAGGAATGTAATTTAGATGCCGTAACTATAGGCCATTTTACCTTTAACAATCAGTCTAGAAGGGTTATAGAAAAATGTGGCTTTAGATTTGTAAAGAATAGTGAGTTTTATGCTAAACACTTGGAAGTAACCTATGATGATATGAAATATATTTTATTTAAAGAGGATAGTGATCTTATATGAAGGCAGAAGAAATGTGGAATTTATATATAAAAAGCAACAAGGTGAAAAATAAGACCTATGAAGCTTGGAGTTTTGGAGCAGACCCCTTAATGGCAACGGAGCTTGCAAAACTTGTGGTGGAAGGTATCAAAACAGCTACTGCATCAGCCTATCCCTTGTACCAACTTGAAAAGGAACCTTTGCCTCCAGTAGGTGGGCTGAATATTATTTTAGATGGAGATAATAATGCTGTTTGTATAACAGAAACAACTAAAGTTTACACTTGTCCTTTTATAGAAGTATCAGATAACCATGCTTTTAAAGAAGGGGAAGGAGATAGGTCCTTATCCTATTGGAGAAAGGTGCATGAAGACTTTTTCTCAAAAGAACTTAAAGAATATGGCCTTGAATTTGATGAGGAAATGCTAGTAGTTTGTGAAGAGTTTAAAGTTGTTTTTAAATAAGAATCTTTGATTAAAACACTTTTATTTGTCAATAATCATAAATAGAGGTGTTTTTTATTTCTTTTACTAAGGAAGCCTGTGACATGATAATAAGAGTAGACTATGGTTACAAAAGCTATGAATATATAACGGAGTTTCAGACTAAGAGTGATGAAAGTATAGCCATCAGGCTTTTTAGATATAGTTTTTATTTAAAATAGTTAAAGTAAGATAGATATGTTCGTTTACAATGAGTTTACTGTAGCTATGACTAATTTAACGAAATAATTATTAGGAAAGATAGATAAATTAAATATGTTATAGTGGTAGCAACTATCTGAAATAATAAACGGATAGTTGCTTTTTCTTTATATATTTTTGATGAAATGGTATAATTTTATATGGATATTATTTACAAATAAATAGGCAATGAAAATGGGGGAGGGTCATGAAGATTGGGTTAATAAGCGCAACAGAAAGAGAGATAATGCCTTTTATAATGAACAAGATGACAAATAAAATTCAAATTGAAGAGGCTATGTTGAAATTTTATACTGGACTTTATGAAGGATTAGAAGTAGTAGCGGTGTTTTCTGGAGTATGCAAGGTTAATGCAGCAATTGCAACACAAATACTAATTAGTAAGTTTAAGGTTACACAACTTATATTAACAGGAGTGGCAGGAGCTTTAAGACAAGAACTTAACATTGGAGATATAGTTATTGGAAATGAAATAGCATATCATGATGTGGTGCCGGGAATTTTAACAGAATATCATCCATGGATGAAGGATATATATTTTAGGCCAGATTCTAAAATGTTTGAATTATGCAACAAAGTAGCTCACTCTTTATCCTTGCCATGCAAATGCTATACAGGAAGAATTATTACTGGAGAGGCCTTTATTACACATAATGAAAGAAGGGACTTAATAGAAAGATTTAATCCCCTATGTGTTGATATGGAAAGTGCTAGTGTTGCCCATGTTTGCTATGCTAATAGTGTTCCATTCCTAATTATTCGCTCTATATCAGATAGTGCAGATGAAAGTGGAGCAGAAGATTTTGAGATTAATATGGCAAAGGCAGCTCTAAATTCTCTTGAATTAGTTCAACTTCTTTTAAAAGCCTTATCAAAAGATTAAAAAGTCATATATGAAATAAGTTTGTAGTTAATAAGCATTAGCAAAAGTATATAAATTTAAAAATAATCAAAGTGGGGTTTCGGTATGAGAAAGGATATAAAGGTCATATACTTTGACCTATTCTTTACTTTGATCAAACCGAAGAATAATGCTTTTAGGAACGAAAATGATGTATTAGGAATAACAGAAGAAGAGTGGGAACGATATGCAGAAGATAAGGAATTGTACAGAAGAAGAGCATTAGGGAAGGTTAAAAACCCTGATAAGATAATTGATGATATACTTGCTAAGATGAAAATAAAGGTTAGCCAACAGCAGAAGAAGGAAATTTTAAGCTTAAGGGAAGAGAGATACAAAAGAGCTTTAATAGAAGTGGAACCTAAAGTCTTAAAGGTACTGGATAATTTAAAAGCAAGAGGGAAGAAGCTTTGCCTAATTAGCAATGCTGATGTTATCGATGTAATGCATTGGCATGAATCCCCCTTAAAGGATTTGTTTGATGAGACCATATTTTCCTATGAAGTAGGCTACATAAAACCTCAATTAGAAATATATTTGCGGGCCTTAGAAAAAATGAAGGTTGATCCTGAAAGCTCTATTTTTATTGGAGATGGTGGCGCTGATGAATTGAAAGGGGCAAAAATGTTAGGTATTAATACTGCCTTAACAGTTTACTTGCTAAAAAGAGATATAAAGCAGCATAATGCTATAAAAAAATATGCTGATTACTATATTGAGGACTTTGAAGATATTAATAATATACTTTAAGGAAATGGAGGCTTATGAACAGAAAGTTACAGTAACTAGTATTTTTTTTACTTTTTTTCGTATATAATATAGTTGTATTTTGTAATAATTTCAGTTTTTTGGAGGGACAATGAGAAGTGAAAAAGAAATGTTTGAGTTAATTTTGGGGGTAGCCCAAAAGGATTAACGGATTAGGGCAGTTTATATGAATGGGTCAGGAACTTCAGACCAAAGAATATATGAGAAAGGTATATTTTGAGGATAAGCTAACAATTCCTCTATTAGACAAGGATAATTGCTTGCCAAAGATAGAGAAACCTAGGGATGAGAATTATTGGGCAATGTATGTTAAAACTTATTCTGATAGCAATAAAGATAATATATGGGATCAATGTTTGTAGCAGGAGACTTGTTCCGTATTCTAGGTAAAGAGGTGGGGGAATACTTTGGATTTACCTATCCTGTTAATGATGATGCAAATATGACAAATTATTTAAAATCAGTAAGGATGTTATCGTTAGATGCAAGGGATATGGAAGGGATTTAAGAAAATATTATTTTGAAGTGTTAAAGGTAATGAGGGGCAATGGAATATTATATTAATATAATATATCTGTAAATTATGAAATAAGGAGGATGTGAAGAGGCTATGGAAAAAGAAAACTTTTTGGCTAACCATATACATAGGGTCAACAAAATTTTACTTACTGTCATGTGCGTAATGATTGCTTTAATTTTTATAGCAACATTACAAGGTGCAATTAAATTGGGTATTAACTTTGTAGTGCTTGTATTAGGTTTAATAGTTGCTGCAGTTCTTTTCAAACTTAAAAAGTTTGAATACCAAATAGGTAGTATTTTAAGTTATAGTTATTTCATTTTTGTCGTATTAAATGTTATTTTTAGCAAAAGTTTAGATTTGTTTTTAGGTTTTATAATTATCAATGTTTGTTTTATTACATTGTATTTAAACAAAAAGCTTCTTCTTATTTATGCAATTATATTAGATCTTTTTGCTGTAAGTCTTGGATTTTTACTACCAAAGGAACTTATGGCGAAGAATATTACAGATACTGCTACTGTTAACATTTGTATAATAATTTTATACTTTGTTGTAAAGTGGGGCGGAGAGTTAATTGAAAAGGCAATTAATAAGGAAACAGAAGCGGTAGTTTCTGCGGAAGAAACTAATAATATTATAGGGTTGATAAAGAAAAGTTCATCAGACTTAAAAGCTAGCATAAATAATTGCAATGAAAATCTCCAAGCCCTTAGAGAAGGAAGTAGCGGCATAATAGCGGTGATGAATGATGTAACAAAAGGAATTGTTGAGCAAGCCTCCAGTATTACAGATATCAGTAATATGATAAGCAAAGCTGATGATGGCATTAAAGAAATAGTTAAAAATACAAATAAGATGTCAGAGGTTTCTGTAAAAACTAGTGAGGTTGTAAAAGAAGGCGCTGAACACATATCTGATATGGATAAGCAAATGGATATAATTAAGCATGTTATTAGCCAGTCCTTATCAACAGTAACAGAGCTTGAAAAATCCATGGATGAAATTAATAAGTTCTTAACTGCTATTACTCAGATATCGGATCAGACCAATCTTTTAGCTTTGAATGCTGCAATCGAAGCTGCTAGAGCAGGAGAACAGGGTAAAGGCTTTGCTGTTGTAGCAGAGGAAGTTAGAAAACTGGCTGAACAGAGCTCAGAAGCTGCTGGATTTATTTCCACAATAATTAATGAATTAAAGGAAAAGACTACTTCTGCTTTACAGGAGGTAAAGGGTGGTAATGAGGCCGTTAAAGAAGGAGAGATAATAGTTGATAAGGTGAACAAGAACTTTGACAACATAAAGCTTTCCTTTGACAACATAGATGATTGCATTGAAGAAGAAGTAAAGATTGTTGAAGTTACTAGTGAATTATTTAAGAGGGTACAAGAAGAAGCAGAGAGCATTGCAAGCATTGCTCAGGAACATTCAGCCTCTACAGAAGAAATGCTAGCAACACTTTCTGAGCAAGATAACAATATTGAGAAGATAAGTGATTTGGTGAAACATATAAAGGATTCCGCTGAAGAATTGGACGGTATTGCAAAAAAGAGAGTTTAAATATGATAATATTGGGTATATTTTGAAGGTAAATCCAAAAAAATAAGCCTCGGTAGCTTTTTTATAAGCAACTAGAGGTTTAATTTTATTTAAAGGCACTTCATAATTACTTGATATGAACGATAATATATATAATTATACTAAAATAAAGGAAGTGAAGTGGCAATGGAAAAAAATGATATGTTATCTCATCATGTAAATAGGGTTAATAAAACTATACTCTATATAATGTGTGGAATGGTTGTACTGGCTTTGATAGGAATAGCAACTGGTGCGGTTAAATTTGGTGTTAATTTTATAGTGCTTATATTAGGGATAATAGTTGCTGCAGTTTTATTTAAACTTAAAAAGTTCCAATCACAAATAGGTAATATTTTATGTTACAGTTATTTTATTTTTATTATAATGGATGTTATTTCTAACAAAAACTTAGAATTGTTTTTTGTTTCAATAATTATTAATGCTTGTTTTTTTGTATTATATTTGAATAAAAAGCTTCTTATCACTTATGCAATTGTATTAGATATGGTTGCTGTAGGTCTTGCATTTTTGCTACCAAATAATTTTATAAATGAAATTATTTTAGATGTCTTTGTAGGTAATATTTGTATTTTTGTTCTATATTTTGGTGCAAAATGGGGTAACGATTTAATTATATTAACTATCAAAAAGGGAATGAATGCCACAAGTGCCATAGAAGAAACTAACAATATTGTAAATTTAATAAAGCAGAGTTCATCAGATTTAAAGGACAGTATAAACAATTGCAATGAAAATCTTCAAGCTCTTAGAGAAGGAAGTAAGGGCATGATGTCTGCAATGAATGAAGTAACAAAAGGTATTGTTGAACAATCCTCCAGTATTACAGATATCAGCAATATGATAGATAAAGCGGATGATGGAATTAGAGAAATAGTTAAAAATTCAAATAGAATGTCAGAGGTTTCTGTAAAAACTAGTGAGGTTGTAAAAGAAGGCGCTGAACACATATCTGATATGGACAAGCAGATGGATATAATTAAGCATGCTATTAGCCAGTCCTTATCAACAGTAACAGAACTTGAAAAATCAATGGATGAAATCAATAAGTTCTTAACTACAATTACCCAGATATCAGATCAGACTAATCTTCTAGCTTTAAATGCTGCCATTGAAGCTGCTAGAGCAGGAGAACAAGGTAAGGGCTTTGCCGTTGTAGCAGAGGAAGTTAGAAAATTAGCTGAACAGAGCTCAGAAGCTGCCGGATTTATTTCCACAATAATTAATGAATTAAAGGACAAGACTACTTCTGCTTTACAGGAGGTAAAGGGTGGTAATGAGGCCGTTAAAGAAGGAGAGATAATAGTTGATAAGGTGAACAAGAACTTTGACAACATAAAGCTTTCCTTTGACAACATAGATGATTGCATTGAAGAAGAAGTAAAGATTGTTGAAGTTACTAGTGAATTATTTAAGAAGGTACAAGAGCAAGCGGAAAGTATTGCAAGCATAGCAGAGGAACATTCAGCTTCTACAGAAGAAATGTTAGCAACAATTTCAGAACAAGATAATGGTATGGAAAGTATAGGAAACTTAATGGAAAAAATAAAGGATTCTGCTGAAGAGTTAGAGAGCATTGGAAAAGGTAGAGCTTAGATAGGTGAAATTAGAACTTATTTTACATAACTATAAATGAGGAAAAGTATTTAGTAGAAGAAAATATACAGCAAAATAAACCTTAGTGGCTTTTTATAAGCACTAGAGGTTTATTTTTTATTCTTTAAATCAAAGAATTCTAGCGATCTAGGTCCTCTTAAAATTTTTCTTTTGATATGAAGTTCTCCAGATAAATTTGTTCTTATTCGCCATTCTATTAATTTTATTTCCCCATTTTCTATTTCAATACCCTGTATACCGCTAGCTCGAACACAAGAACCGTCATTAAAGTATGGTAATTCATTATTTTTAGGAAAGTGTGGTCTATGAGTATGGCCACAAATAATCATAATCTTGTTTGCCTTAATCCAGTGTTTGTAAATTCGTTCAATCTTATGGATTTGTTCTGAATTTTTTACGGGGCTTGCAGGATTAATAAAGCCTATTGAGTGGAAAAATTTCCAGAAGTATCTTACAGTAAGCATATTAAGGCCCCATAGTTTGTCATTCATTATATCTCCCTGATGACCGTGTATCGCTAGTATTTCCTGGCCAGTATTTCTATGCTTAAACACTACTGCTTCATGTATCGTTAATCCAGGAAACAATTCTATTTCTTCCTCATTGTAATCATCGTAGAATTTATAATAATTCTTTTCTATAAAGCTTTTATATTTTAAGCATATATTGTGATTACCATAGAGCATAATCAATTTATTGGCGTCGTAGAACTTTTTTAATAATGTATATACTTCATCGTGGGCCAGCCTTATATGTTTAAAATTAGAGTGCTCCCAAAGCTCTTCTCCATCGCCTAGCTCCACATAGGTATAACCATTTCTAAAATAGTATTCTAAGGCAAATAAATAAATATTTTGATTTTTAGCAAATTCATCTGATGGGGTAGCATCTCCCCTATGACAGTCACTGAAAAATATATATTTAGAGCTTTCATCAAAATATTCGATTTTAGCATTTTTGTAAGCCTGAGTTAATCTCTTTTCTGCCAATCGTCTTCCCATAATAGAGCCCCTCTTTATATCCTTAAGTAAATTAAATATATTGAGTCTTCGAAAGATTTTTCATTAATCTTATATGGTATTTAAATTTTGCTATGACACACCACAACCTTTTTATTAGTTTTAGAGATTTGAGTGTTAATAATACATAAAATAAATAAAAAAGTATAAAGTTAAAATCAATAATGCACAAAGTAACAATAGTTATAAGATCATATATGGCCTGAAAAAGGCAATAAAGTATAAATTATGTTGATATTTAATATATAAATTGGTGATATAAACATTAAGTGGAATATTGGCTGGGATATTTGGATTTTTATTTTCCTAAATTTAATTGACATGTTCATAAAATAGTTAGGAGATACATTGCTATGAGTAAAGATGAAATTTTATGTGTTGAAAAGATTTATAAGACTTATGAAAATGGGCAAAATCAAGTAGAAGCATTAAACAGTAGTAGACAGGATACCTGGAAGTTATTCAAATGCTTTAGTGGATTGGAGTAATGAAAAATTTATTGATGAAAAAACTGAAATATCAAAGATGGATAATATTTATAGTTGCCTTATTAGTAATATTACTTTCTGTAGTTTTTGGTGTATTTAATTTCAAGTGCTAGTATATACATTCATTGGGGTAATAATAGGTGTAATTTAATTTCGTTGATGTTACTGATTATGGAAGGAAGCTCCTTTTTAAGTGTTAACTACACTATGATTTTAGTGATAGTGTTTGGATTGTTGCTATGTAATTTAATAGTTTTTCTACCACTATCTATTTCTCTTTCAAATAAAATAGGTAAATTTATACTTAATAAAATAAAGTTACCCCCAAAGGTTAGAGTTTTAGGTCTAACTTTTGGGGGTATGTATATTATTAATGCTTGTTTAATTTTAAACTATAAATTTGTCTATTTCCTTTTGCAGTTTAGATGAAAGCTCTGCTAAATCCTTAGCGGAAGAGGCTATTTGATGAATAACAGAGGTCTGCTCCTGAGTAGATGCGGATACTTCTTCTGTGCTGGATGCTGCCTCCTCTGTAAGTGATACTATACTGCTTGCTGCTTCTACTGCTTCTGTAGCTCTTGAACTAAGTAAATTTGATGATTCAACAACTTGTTTGATTTTATCAGTTATAGTATCAACGGATATAGAGATTTCATTGAATACATTTACAGTTTCCGTTAAAGCTTTTTCTTGTTCTGCCACAGCTACACTGGATTTATTTATTTCTATAACTGACTGGTCTATACTATCTTTTATTTCTGCTATTATATCACCAATTTGCTTTGCTGAGCTACTGGACTGTTCTGCAAGTTTTCTAATCTCATCTGCTACCACTGAAAAACCTTTACCTGCTTCCCCAGCTCGAGCTGCCTCAATAGCGGCGTTTAATGCCAAAAGATTTGTTTGATCTGATATGCTGTTAATTACCTCTACTATATGGCCTATTGTATTTGATTTTTCTTCAAGAATAGCTATGACTTTGTTGACCTTCATAGCAGCTTCTTTAGTTATCATTGTTTTTTCCTCATTACTTTGAACTATTTTTTCTCCAGTGTTAACGATTTCGTTTGCCTTTAAACTAAGCTGCTTGGAGTTTTCCATTTCTTCATTAATTTTACTAAGTCCGTCTAATATTTCACTTAATTTAGCGTTACTATTTTCAGCATATTTGGCCTGGTTTATAGAAGCTTCTGCAAGTTCATTTGTGGTAAGGGCTATTTGCTCTGAAGCTGTGCTAATCTCATTTGATGAGGCTAAGATTCCTTGGGATGATTCTGATACAGCAAAGCTTAGCTCTTTAACACCTTTTATTAGAGTCATCATATTGTTCATCATATTATTAAATGCCTTTGAAAGCTGTCCAGTTTCATCTTTGTTGTTACAATTGCTTCTCACAGTTAAATCTCCTGCTTCTGCTTTTTTGAATAAGGCAGTAAGGCTAACAATAGGTTTACTAATTCTAAATCCTATTATAACAGATGCAATTATAGCAATAGCCAAGATGGTAAATAAAAGAACAGAGAGTAATATCATAATTTTACTTGTATTTTGTGATATTTCCTCTTCTTTTAATGCGATTTGTTTATCTATATCATCAATATAGTTGCCAGTTCCGATTACCCAATTGAAAGGCTCGAATAGTATACTGTATGCTCTCTTTGGAGAAGGTTCAGTTTCGCCCTTTTTAGGAAACCAATATTCAGAAAAGCCACCACCTTCTTGCAAGCCATTATTAATTATTTCTTGCATATAGAATGTTCCATTGGTATCTTGGAGATTATATCGATTTGTACCTTCTGTTTCACTTCCTAGAAGCACCACATTTGTACCATCAGGGGTATCAGCCCAGAAATATCCTTCCTTTCCATATCTTAGCTCTCTCAAAAGATCTGCTCCAAGATTTAATGCTTCCTCATGAGTAAGTCTGCCTTTTTTCTCCATATCACTTATTTTTGTTAACATACTTATTGCAGTTTCAACTTGAAGTTTAGCCTTTTGATCATATTGATCTCTTAATGTTTGATCCAATTCCGAAAGATAATTGTTATTAGCGGTTATGATACTGATGATTGAAGTTGTAGATAAAGTAGCTCCTAAGATAAGGCAGATTGCAATAGACATTACAATAATCTTGTGACTTAGTTTTTTCATAGCACTAACCCCCTTATAATAAAATAAAAAATTTATATATATTTTTTTTTAGACAAATTTCTACTACAAAAAGTCTGATAAAAAAACTGTAATATAAGCCATTTTTGTGAGTTTTACCATAATAACATTAAGCATTTGATAAAGTTTTAAATATTTTTTATGTTAATTTAAGTATAAGTTTAGTTAATTTTACTGTCAATAAATTTCCACTTAAAACTCATTTGGCTATATTATTAACAATTGCATATTTTCAAACTGGAAGATAAGGTAAAAGGTATTTATACTATTAATGTATAAGGGGTCAAGGCAAGATAGGGATAAACAGGTGGTGAATTAAGTGAGTAAATTTTCAAATCTTTTAACAATGTTAATTTTATTAAAAAGCCGTGGAAAAATGAAAGGTAAAGAATTAGCGGAAATTCTAGAAGTTGATGAGAGAATGATAAGAAAGTATAAGGATGATCTAGAACTAGCAGGAATATATATTGATAGCGTACCTGGACCAAATGGAGGATATGAACTTCAAGGATATGATTATTTATTAAAATTGGATATAGAGGAAGAGGAGTTTTTTACCATTCTTCAGATTAAGGAGCAGCTTAATAATATCAATTTTGTTTATAAGAAGGAATTTGAAAGTTTGTTTAATAAGTTGAATATTATATATAAAAATAAGTTTAAGGATAATGAAATTGTTAATTTTATGATAAAAGATGTTAAAGCTATAGATGGGGAGGATGAAAAGAAGAAATGTACCGATGTACATAGCTGTATTGCTACTAGAAGAAAAATGGACATAAAGTATTTTTCTTTAAGCACAGGTGAAAGTAATAGAGTTATTCATCCGTATGCAATATTAACTTATAAAGGATCTTATTATGTTATTGCTTACTGTGAAAAGAGAAATAGAATTTTAGATTTTAAGCTTTGTAGAATAAGGGAATATAAAGTTAAAGAAGATAGATTCATAATGGATAAAGACTTTGATTTGAAAGAATATATGAAAAATAGTATTGGCTTGTATAAGGATGAAAATATTAAACTTAAGTTAAGAATTGAAAAGCCTTTATCTTATATTGTTAGTGAAAAGTTATGGGTAGAAAACCAAAAGATAAGCTGGAATGAGGATGAATCCATTATATTTGAAGCCGAAATGCAGGGCAAGACAGAAATAATATCATGGATATTATCTATGGGTAGCAAGGTAACTATCATTGAGCCAGAGGAACTAAAAAATGAGATTAAAGAAGAAGTTATGAAAATGCAGGCCATTTATTAAAGCCAAATAATATAATAAGGACAATTATTTAAAATAGGGATGGTATTAATTATACTGTCCCTATTTTTTACATAAATTCATTTTTATTTATACATATATAGTTCCGGGTTGTATTGTAAAATTCTATTAGAGAAAAGGGGGATAAGGATGAGACTAAAATGTGAATTTAGGACTAAAAGTATACCTGTTGCTAATAGAATGATGATCATTAGTCTTATTAAGGAAGCAATAAAAAGTGTTAATGAGGAGTATTATAACAGGTTATATAACTATGAGGGTAAAGATAATGAGAAGATAAAGAATTTCAGTTTTGCAGTGGTTTTGAAGGACTACACATTAAAAAAAGATATTTTTAAAATTAGAGACAAAGTTATAATTTACATAACAACTCCCAATCATAAGTTTGGAATTAATATTTACAAGGGTTTATTGAATATAGATCATTTTCGATACAAAGATTTTTTTCTTAAAAAGATAAAAGTAACTTTGATGAAGGAGAATTTTATAATTGAGCCTGAGGTGGTTTTTAAGACTATCTCTCCTATTTGTGTAAAAGATAAAAAGGGTAATTTTATAAATATTGAAGATGAAGGCTATGAAAAGGAGTTAAATTACATATTAGATCTTTCACTAAAATCCTATCGTGGTTTTGGCTTAAAGCAGAAGGTGAAATTTATTCCTGTTAAGATGAAGAAATCGGTGATTAAAGAAGCAATTGGAGTATCAACTGAAGAAAACAATAGTGAGAGTTTTTGTGTAAATGCCTATAGTGGAATATTTAAACTACAAGGAGATGTTGAAGATATAAATTTCATATATCAGGCAGGTTTAGGTTTCCATCGTAGTGAAGGTTTTGGGCTAGTTGATATTATATAAGGAAGAATTTAATATGTTCCTGTGACAAGGACAAAACAAAAGGATTGCTAAATGGGCTTTTACCCCACTATTTACAATCCTTGCAATTATCCTATATTTATCTGTTATTTTATAGCTACAATGTATTTAGTTAGCATTTTCCTTTAAATTCAGTACCACATTTCTTACAGGTGATTATAATTTTGCCGTGTCCCCTAGGAACTCTAAGCTTTTGAGAGCAATTAGGGCACTTGAATATTTTATAATTTTGAAGCTGCTTAATATTAGATTTAGTATGATTAAATTTACCCTTTACTAATTGAAGTCGGTTTTCAAAAGCCATTAACTCTTGAAATCTTCGGTATTTGTTTTTAGAAAAACATCGCCAAGAGCTATAAAATATAGCTATTATACCTAGGCTATTAACATAGGGTATAAGAGAAAGTACAATTCCCACCCCGTATAGAGTTTTTGATAATTTATCTAGTCCATAGCAATCTTTTAATGAATAGGATAGCTTATCCAAATATTTTCTAAAGTTCAAATTTCATTCCTCCTATTATAAAGAAATAAATTCTAGTCAATGAAATTGATATCTATAAATATAATTTAGCATATTGCATGAAAGATAAATATTAATATTATGTTAATAAAAAAATTCTGCACTAGGCAGAATTTTTTTATATCTATGTAAAGCTATGCACCTTGTCTTGTCAGTTAAGCTACTAGCCTTTGTAGTTAAATTGGCTCAAGCTAGATTGATCCAGGGCACTCAGGAAGGTTCACTTACCGCTGCTTTCTTCCGAATCTGACGGGGTTTATGATTTCCTGATGCATGGGACCCAGCTCTCATCACTTTTTTAACTACATGGATCTAACAACTTAATGTCTAAACAAGGAATTCAAGCCTGCTGTAGCGGATTGCAGGTTACAGGGCACCGCTAGCTCCCCCTTTAGCATAGCTTTTGATTCCATGTGATAATAATACCATGAATGGTGAAGAGGGACAACATCTGTTTTTGTGGTAAGAAGCTTTAATTGTGGAGAAACTGGAGTTATATAGAAAACAGTTTTTATAATTTTCAGTAACAAATTATGATAAGCAACATAATATAAATTAGTTATCAATTCCCCGGAGGTAGAATGGATGGAAGTATTAACTACAGGGTCCACAGGAACAGAAGTTATGGAAATACAGGCTCTCTTAAAAAAGATAGGCTACGATCCAGGACCAATAGACGGCAACTTTGGAAGTAGAACTGAGCAGGTTGTTATTCAATTTCAAAGAAATTTTAACTTAACTGTTGACGGAATTATAGGGGATGAAACTTATAGGCAAATGCAAAGTTTTCTATTAGGCTATGATATTTATACTGTAAAGCCTGGGGATAGTGTTTATATCATAGCTAGGAAGTATGGTACAACTATTAATAGAATTCTTGTAGCCAATCCTGGTTTACAAATATATAATCTAAGAATAGGTCAGCGGATTACAGTGCCTTATGGTATAAATGTGGTAGATACTAATATAGATTATACTTATGGCATAATGGAGAGAGACTTACAAGCCCTAAAGGTTAGATATCCCTTTTTAGAAATAGGCATAGCAGGAAGGAGCGTTCTTGGCAGGAATCTTTACTATGTAAGGCTTGGAAATGGACCTAATGAAGTTTTCTATAATGGAGCTCATCATGGTTTAGAATGGATAACTTCAGTAGTATTAATGAAGTTTATCGAAGATTTTTCAGAAGCCTATGTTAGTAACTCCTATTTAGCTGGATATAGGGTGCCGGAGTTATGGAATAATAGCTCAATATATGTAATGCCAATGGTGAATCCTGATGGGGTAGATTTGGTACTGAATGGCTTGTCTACCAATAATCCATACTACCAGCAACTTATCCAGTGGAATGGTGGTAGCAGTGACTTTTCTAAAGTTTGGCAGGCTAATGTAAGAGGAGTAGATTTAAATCATAATTATGATGCTTCTTGGGAACTATCAAAGGAAGCAGAAGTCCTTTACGGAATTACAGGACCAGGACCAACTCGATATTCCGGACCTTATCCTGAATCAGAACCGGAAAGTCAAGGGGTAGCTAATTTTACTAGAAACCATAACTTTAGATTGGTCCTAGCCTATCATAGCCAAGGAGAAGTGATATACTGGACATATTCAGACTTAACTCCACCGGAGTCTGCTGAGATTGTAGAGCAATTTGCAGAAGTTAGCGGGTATACACCCTCACAAACTCATGGTATAGTATCTTACCCTGGGTATAAGGATTGGTTTATTAAAGAATATAGGAGACCAGGCTTTACTGTAGAAGTAGGTAGAGGCACTAACCCCTTACCCATAGGTGAATTTGATAAAATATATAAAGATAATATTGGAATTTTATTATTAGCAGCCATTATTTAATGGTTGCTTTTTATTGAATAAAATTCTAATTTTTGTGAATAATTTAGATAAAATATCTGAAAAGGAGATAATAAAATGGGAAGGTTTTTAGAAAAAGAGAATAAGAGGGTCTATAATATCTACACCGATGCTAGCTTTGATCGGAGTATAAAAAGAAGCTCCATAGCTTTTATTGTAAAGGATGAGGAAAGCAAAATATTAAATCAGCAAGCCAAAAATATAAGGAGTAAAGCTATCGTTGAAAGTGAAAAAAAAGCCATATTTTATGCTTTAGCCTGTGCCTATGAGTATATTAGAAAGGATAAATCAATTGATGTAGTTATTCACTCCGATTGCCAGGGAATAGTTAATGAAATGATTAATATACAAAAGAGGCTCAAAGATAATCCTAGAGATAGTATTTGCAATGTAGGGGAATATAAAAGTACTTTGGTCAAGCTAGGTAAGATGATAGATAGGATAAGCTTTCAATGGATACCCCGGGAGGAAAATATGGAAGCCCATATGCTGGCTCAGGAAAGCTACAAGCAGTGGTTAAAAAAGGCAGACATATATAATATAAGAGAATTTATGGCGAAGGATTTAGACTATACTCTTACAAAGTGGAATGATTTGCTTAATCTTGACTGTCTTGGTTTGAGTGAAATTGTTAAAGATATAAAAGGTATAATTAAGAAAATTGAAGTCGGAAACATCAAATCCTCTTCTTTATAATTATAAAAATTAAAAGTCAAAGGCCATAGAAGTTATTTCTAACTTCTACGACCTTTGAGTATAGAAGATAATTATTAAGCTTTATATGCGTTGATCATCCATAAAGTTTTTTCGTAATTTCCTATAAAGTTAGCCATTAAGTCTACAGTTCCTTGATCTTTAACTTCTTCTGCTAATGCAAGTATGTTTCTTGATTGTTCTAGCATGTAGTAGAAGTCCTTTCTTATTATTTCAATGGAGTCATCTCCGGAAATTCCTTTGCTATCTAACTCTTCTATGGAAGCAAGTTTTACATATTCTTTTACAGAAGCTGCTGGTCTTCCACCTAAAGTTAATATTCTTTCTGCTACTTCATCAAAAGCTTCGTTTATATTATCATATAATTCTTCAAATTTAGCATGTAGTTGGAAGAAACCTGATCCTTCAACGTTCCAGTGAAGATTATGAAGTTTTACATATAAGATATTTAGATCCGCTAAATACTTGTTAAGACCTTCAACTACTTTTCCTAAATTATTACTATCTAAACCTATAAAATTCTTATTCATATTATTTTCCTCCTTCAAATAAAATATACACAAATTTAAATTTATTTTTAATTTGTAATGATTACAATATTATATTAATTCTAAAATTGAATTCTGTCAATAGATATTTTTAAAATAAAAAAATACACTGTTGTTATTGTAACTCACAGTGTATTTTGTGTTTATTTATCATTTAATATACATTTCTTACATATACCTTTAAAATGAAAATGCTGTTCCTTAATTAGGAAACCTTCTAAATCCTTAATTTGCATATTTTCAATATCTAAATCTATATCATAAACTTCTTGACATTTCTCACATTTAAAATGACCGTGACTTTCAGGATTAAAAAGATCATATCGGATTTCGGTACCTTCTATAGTAATGGCCTCAGCAATTTTTTTATCTACAAATAGGTTTAAAGTATTATATACAGTGGTTTTAGATAGAGTAGGTATTTCTTTAACCAAGGTTTCATATATTTGATTAACCGTTGGGTGATTTTGATTTTCGTACATATACTCAAAAATTCTCTTTCGCTGATAAGATGGACTAATATTATGATCTCTTAAATATTGTTCTATATTTTCTATGATTAACATAGATAATACCCCCTACAAATTTGTAACAGTTATAAAATTATACTTGATTTAAGTATAATATATTATATTGGTGTATGCAATAACCCAAGCAGGGCTTTAACTAAAAAATAACTCCACACTTATAGCCTATCTCGGCTACAATGTGGAGATAAATGCTAAACATATTTCTTAATCACTCTTAGAGGACGCATCATATCAAAGTCTTCGTGTTCTAGTATATGACAGTGCCATACATAATCACCGTAGAAGTTTTTAAAGTGGGCTATAATTCTGGTGACTTTTCCTGCCTCAGCTCTAACTACGTCCTTCCAACCCCTTTCAAAGGGTAAAGGTTCTTCTGCCCTTCTATTTATAAAGTATCTAATTCGTCCTGTGCGCCTATAGTAGTCTACGTCGAAGGGTCTTCTATCTAGAATCTGGAACTGAACTAGATGAAGGTGTATGGGGTGTGCAAACTGAGTAGGATTAACTATTTCCCAGATTTCTATGCTGTCATATTCAGGAGTTTCAGTAGCAGGATCATCCCACATTAAATTGTTTAGAAGTAGTAATGGTCTACCATGGCTATCGGTAGCAGTGTCTAAGCTTACTCTTCTTGTTTGCTTTGCTAGGGTAGGATTCAATTCCATAAAATGGTTAAGGGTTTTGGGAATTTCTGTAGTATCTTCTTTCTTTAAGGGTAGCACTACTTTAAATTGCATTACATTGCTAGTATTGGGGTCTTCATTGTCTGTCATAAGAGTTACAGTTTCTCCTTCTAATTGAGAAAAGTCTATTATTAGATCAATACGTTCTGCTGGTTCTAACATAAAGGAATTTATTTCTACAGGCTCTTGCAACAATCCACCATCAGTACCAATCTGCCAGAAGGATTGACCATTTGATAATTTAAAGGTAAATCCTGAAGTATTAGAGCCGTTTAAGATTCTAAAACGATACTTTCTTGGTTCCACTTCGTGATAAGGCCAAAGTTTACCATTAACTACAATGGTGTTTCCTATAAAGGCTGGTACTATTGAAGGATAAACCCCTTCAACGGGATTAGCTGGTTCAGCGGGGTAGAATAATGAACCGTCTGGGTTAAAGGACTTATCCTGGATCAATAAAGGTATATCATATTCTCCCTTTGGAATATTTAATCTCTCTTCCAGATCATCGTGTATTATATAAAAGCCTGCTAGACCAGCATATACATTAAGGCGTGTAATGCCTAGAGCATGGTCATGATACCAAAGGGTAGTGGCTTGTTGGTCATTGAGATACCTGTAAACTTTCCTAGAAAACTTTGAACCGGTAGTTATATAGTCTCTAGTGTACCATGCTTCTGGATGACCATCACTGTCTGGGGCTACTTCTGCTCCGTGAAGATGGACAACGGTTCTAACTTCTGGGTTATTTATTGCACCATGAATAGTTTTGTCTACTGGTAGAAGATGTTTGCAAGGGAGCTTGTTTTGCCATTTTACAAAAACAGTTTGTCCCTTATAAGCTTCAATTGTTGGACCGGGATAAGTTCCGTTATAGCCCCATATTTCCGTCAGAGGAAAGTCTCTATGAAATCTGTGCCTTGCCCTTCTCATTACAATATCGTAATAGGCGTAACCTTCTCCTTTTTCATCAGGAGTTAACACTCCTGGAATAGGAAGTTTATCAACAAACTTTGGTATAGTATTAGGTTTGGAAGGGTCAACTTCCTCAGGTTCTTCCTCAGGAATTATTATTTCTGGGGCTTCAAGTTCTTTGTTAGTTAATTCATTAGTATACTGTTTATTATTCAAAGGTTTATTACTTTTTCCCATAGCTAACCACCTTTTCAATCTTATAATTTAAAATTTAGTGGCAGATTGCCTTAATATAATATATTCATATATGTTACGCGGTGTCCATAAGTTCAAAGGTTTATTGAAAGATATGTCGTTTTTATATAAAAATAAAAAGCTTGGTTTTAGTGATCTAAAACCAAGCTCAAATTACTTAAAATTAATTATTTAGTCATAAATAAAACACCTAAAGTATTAGGACCACAGTGAGCAGATATAGTGCAGCTTGCTCTTGTAATGAAGATTTCTTTAAAATATGCCACTTCCTGAATAGTATTTTTTACAGTCTCAATTCTTTCTTCGGAGATACCTGAGTGTGTTATAAATACTCTATCTAATTTTAAATCTGTACGATCTTTAAGCTTATCTATTGTATAATGTTTCAATACCTTATCTAATGATCCTCTATATTTTTTTCCTACCTTCATTTTACCACTGCTGTTATCTACTTCTATGCAAGGCTTAATATTAAGTACATTAGCACCTAAAGCTGCTAGGGCTGAACATCGGCCACCGGCGTGAAGGAAGGTAAGCGTGTCCAACACAAAGCTAGCGTGTACATTAGACTTTAAATCATTTAATTCCTGTTGAATTTGTGCTGCAGGCATCCCTTTAGCTATTCTATCGGCAGCTTCTAAAACTAGCAAGCCTGTACCTGTAGATAGATTTCCGGAATCTACAGGATAAACATTTCCAAGCTCTTGAGCTGCAATGCAACAATTTTGGTAAGAGGATGAGATGCCTGAACCTAGGTTTATATGTATAATGTCATAGCCTTCATCTACCCATTTTTTAAAGTAGTTTATATATTCATCAGGATTTATAGCTGCAGTTTTAGGTAAGATTTTCTTAGTTTTATAAGCTTCGTAAATTTCATCTGCTGTAATATCTATCCCATCTTTGTATTGATTTCCATCCAAGATAATATGAAGAGGGAAAAAGTTTACGTTAAACCGGTCCTTTAAAGCATCTCCTAGATCGCAGGTGCTATCTGCGCTAAGAATAATTTTACTCATTGTATTCACTCCAGTCTTATAAATTAAAATCAAATTTTATATATAGTATTTCAATTTCAACTATAATTAAGATATTCGTTAATATGACAAGTTGTCATTATTTTATATTATAGCATATTACCTGTCAAGTTACTTAATATATGATAGGATTAAGCCTTTAGTATGGTTTACATTTTGCTTTTTATTTCTGTGAAAATAAGGATTAAGAAGAGAGCTTATGGAAAACATACAAATAATAAAATTAATATTGCAAAAAATGTTCGTGTCGTGTATAATATAATCAACTAAATAAAAGTAATCATGCGACTGGCGAATAATGGAATTAACCATAGGGAGCATGATTATGGGAAAGATATCGATCGCCTGGGTAAAACAATAAATAAGTTTGCTCAGGTGTTTTTTTGTTTTATATTTTTATATTTATAAGGAGGATGAAAATGAAAAATTCAGAAGTAGTACTGAAGTATGGATGCAATCCACATCAAAAGCCAGCTAAAATTTATGTATCAAACAAAGAATTGCCCTTTAAAATTTTAAACGGTAATCCAGGTTACATAAATTTTATGGATGCCTTCAATTCTTGGCAACTAGTAAAGGAATTGAAAGAGGCTACTGGATTGCCAGCTGCGGCTTCTTTTAAACATGTAAGTCCTGCAGGTGCAGCTTTAGGTTTACCTTTAAGTGATGCCTTGAAAAAGTCCTACTTTGTAGAGGATATTGAACTATCTCCAGTGGCAGCAGCTTATGCTAGAGCTAGAGGAGCAGATAGAATGTCTTCCTTTGGAGATTGGGCGGCAATTAGTGATGTTGTGGACGTGCCTACCGCTAAAATATTGAGTAAATCTGTTTCTGACGGGATAATAGCTCCTGGATATACTCCAGAAGCCTTAGAAATCCTAAAGAAAAAGAAGAAGGGTAATTATTGTATTATAGAAATGGATTGGGACTATGAACCAGAAGATATTGAAAGAAGAAATATATATGGTATTACCTTTGAGCAAATGAGAAATAAGGAAAAAATACAGGAGGAAATCCTTTATAAAAATATTGTTACAAACAATAAGGAAATTACAGAGGAAGCTAAAAGAGATATGCTACTTGCAATGATTACCTTAAAGTATACTCAGTCAAATTCTGTTTGTTTTGCTTTAGATGGACAGGTTATAGGTGTTGGTGCTGGTCAGCAGTCCAGAATACACTGTACACGATTGGCTGCTTCTAAGGCGGATATTTGGTACTTAAGACAGCATCCATCAGTACAAAATCTTCCTTTTAAAGAGAATGCTTCACAACCAGATAAGGATAATTTAATTGATCAATATCTTAGAGATGATGTTACTCCTATGGAAATTAAGGAATGGTCCAAGGTATTAAAAGAAATACCTGAAAGACTTACCAAGGAAGAAAAGGTAGCTTGGTTATCTAACTTAAAAGGTGTAACTTTAGGCTCCGATGCCTTCTTCCCTTTTAGAGATAATATTGATAGAGCTGCTCAAAGTGGAGTTAAATATATTGTGCAGCCTGGAGGTTCCGTTAGAGATGACATTGTTATAGAAGCTTGCAACGAATATGATATGGTTATGAGCTGTACTGGACTAAGGCTATTCCATCATTAATAGATGTATTTTGGCATGAGTTTATGAGAAGGGTAGATATAAATAAAGAATTTAAGAAGAGGATAAAATAGAGAATGGGTATGAAATAGCAGTTTCCTTGACATTTTTCTTCGTGCTTTGCTGAAGTGGCTAAGCAGATTTGAGATTGTTAGCAAGGAAACTGTTATTTTTTAAATTTTAAAAACTTCCTTTGGCTTAGAATATGGCTTCAAAGTCAAAATTAAACTTGATATTATACACTATTTTATACTATAATTATTTCAAAGACGAATTAATAAGAATGATTGAGAAATGTGAAGAAAATAATAAATAACAACTGACAGAACGTTTACATTGCTTTAAATCGGCTAATATTAAGTTTGAGAGTAACTGGCTTATAAGTTAAAAAAACCATATAATGGAATAAAAAGTAAAAATTAGACTGATTTTAAAAAGTCGCTTTTTACATACTTAAGGTATAAAGTAACTAATCTTGACAGAATTGAAATATGCTTTAATAAATATGGCTGTTAAAAATTTTATTTTTTGGGAGGGGTAAAGATGGGAAAAACTTCAAAAAAAGTTGAAGAAGCTACTGAAGCGTTGAAGGATACTGAAGTTGTTGAAAAAAAGACAACAGCTAAGAAAAAGACCGCAGCTGAAAAGAAAACTGAAAGTGACAAGAAAACTGAGAAAGAAACAGAAAAGAAAGCGGAAAAGAAAAGCGCAACAAAGAAAAAGGCAACTACAAAAAAGACCGCTGATAAAACAGCTGAAGATACAACAGAAACTACTGAGAAAAAGACAAAGAGAACAACTAAAAAGAAGCTCGATCCTGATTTCTACATTGAGTATCCTGGACATCAGGTGTCTCAAAAATATATAATGGAAAAATTCACTGAGATGTGGGAAAAGGACAGAAAACTTTCTGAAATTAAGACTTTGAGGGTTTACTTCAATGTAGGAGAAAGTACTGCATATTTCGTTGTTAATGAAGTAGAAAATTTTGCAATATATGTAGGTTAACAATACAAAGGCGTTTTGTTACATTTATAAAGTAACAAAACGTTTTTTTTTCTTTTACTTTCCTCTGCTAGTACTGTGAATATTAGTTTATTTGTGGTAAGATATAATTAAAGAATGATATTTAAGAATTTTTTGAATTTAATTTAATTTGTCTTAAAAGCTGAGCTTGTACTAAACTTTCCTTTTTAACAAGCATTTAGCTATATATAGCATAGAAGGAGTTGAAGAAACATGAAAGTAAACATTACAGAAACAGTACTCAGAGATGCACAGCAGTCACTTATTGCAACAAGAATGCATAGTAGTGATTTTGAACCTATTTTAGAAAAGCTGGATAGTGCAGGTTTCTATTCTCTAGAGTGCTGGGGAGGAGCTACTTTTGATGCCTGTCTTCGTTATCTAAATGAAGACCCTTGGGAAAGACTGAGAAAGATTAGATCTAAGGTGAAAAATACCAAACTTCAAATGTTATTAAGAGGGCAGAATATATTAGGATATAAGCATTATGCCGATGATGTTGTTAGAAACTTTGTAAAGCTTTCCATAAAAAACGGAATAGATATTATAAGAATATTTGATGCTTTAAATGATTATAGAAATATTGAAGTAGCAGTAGATGAAACCTTAAAATGTGGTGGCCATGCTCAGGGATGTATAGTTTATACTACAAGCCCTATTCATAACATTGACAAGTATGTGGAACTAGGAAAACAGCTAGATGCTATGGGGGTAAATTCTATTTGTATAAAGGATATGGCGGGGATTATGGGGCCTCAAGAAGCCTATGATTTAGTAAAAGCATTAAAAGCTGTTACAAAGAAACCTATAATTCTTCACACTCATTCAACAACAGGACTTGCTCCTATGACTTATATTAAAGCTATAGAAGCTGGATGTGATGGTATAGATACGGCAATTTCCTCTTTATCCGGTGGAACCTCTCAGCCAGCTACTGAATCAATGAATTATGCCTTAAAGCAGATGGGATATGAAACGGGTCTTGATGAAAAGTTATTGAAAGAAATTAATGACTTCTTTAAGCCAATTAAGACTAAATTTACTGAATCGGGAATTCTTAGTCCTGTTGTATTAGGAACAGAAACAGACGCATTAGTATATCAAATACCTGGAGGTATGCTTTCAAACCTTATTAATCAATTAAAGCAGCAAAATGCTTTAGATAGGCTAGAAGAAGTTTTAGAAGAAACTCCAAAGGTAAGAAAGGATTTAGGATATCCGCCACTAGTAACACCTATGAGCCAAATGGTAGGGGTCCAAGCTACAGTAAATGTACTAATGGGTGAAAGATATAAAAATATATCAAAGGAAGTTAAAGCTTATATAAAAGGTGAATACGGAAAAGCACCTGGCGAAATTGATCCTGAACTTATGAAAAAGGTTCTAGGGGACGAAAAGCCTATAGAGGGAAGATTTGCAGATACTTTACCAATGGAATTTGATAAGGTTAAGGAAGAAATAAAAGATTTAGCTAAAACGGATGAGGATGTGCTTTCCTATATCCTATTCCCTCAAATTGCAGAAAAGTTTTTCAAAGAAAAGAATAAACCTAAAACTATAAAGGTTAGTTATTCTATTAGGAAAGCGTAAAGGAGGATTTTTATGTCTATATCTGACAGCTTATTAGTGGCATTGATTTTGATGAGCATAGTGTTTATAGGGCTAATAGCCTTATACCTTCTTGTAAGATTAGAAACAGTTATAGTAAGTTCTATTGATAAGAAAAATGAGAGTAGTAAAGAGGAAGTTGAAGTCACTGAACAGGCTTTTACTAGTTCAAATGCTGAAGAGATATCTGAAGGAGAGTTAACTCTTATTGGAGTGGATGAAGAAACAGCAGCTATGGTTATGGCTATTACCAGTGATGAATTAAAAGTTCCTTTAAATGAATTACGGTTTATATCTATTAAAGCACTTGATTAGCGCATTATATATAGGGAGGTAGGATCTTAAATGAAATATGTAGTAACACTTAATAATAAAAGATATGAAGTGGAAGTTGAAAGGGGCAAAGCTTCTATTTTAAGCACTAGTGAAATTGATAGTAAAGCTACACAGGTTGTAGCAGAGACTCCAAAGAATCAAGCACCAGTACAAGAATCTGGAGCAAAGGATGTTTTAAAGGCTCCAATGCCAGGTACTGTGTTAGAAATAAAAGTAAATCAAGGTGCCAGGGTTAAAGAAGGAGATGTTGTTATCATACTTGAAGCTATGAAAATGGAAAATGAGATTACAGCATCAAGCTCTGGCCTTGTTAAGAAGATATTGGTTACTAAGGGACAGATGGTTGATACAAATGATGCACTAGTTGTAATAGAATAAGGTTTATGTAAAGAATCCAATTTTGATATCTAGTTTTTATCTTCCACGTTCAAATTAGGAGCTGAAATTGGATATCTACAGAAAGGAGAAATACTAATGTCTATTTCATTTTTAGATACAATAAAGGAAATATTGGCCCAGTCAGGTTTTGCTGCCTTAACTTTTCAGCAGTTTATAATGATATGTATAGCCTGTGGACTAATATATCTTGCTATAAAAAAAGGCTTTGAACCTCTTTTGCTTTTACCTATAGCCTTTGGCATGCTTTTAGTTAATTTACCTTTAGCTGGACTAATGGACGGGCCATTAGGTAATCAACCGGGAGGATTACTTTACTACTTATATCAAGGTGTTAAATTAGGAATTTATCCTTCTTTAATATTCCTTGGCATAGGTACTATGACGGATTTTGGACCACTAATAGCTAGACCATCAAGCTTGTTTTTAGGTGCCGCAGCACAGCTAGGAATAGCAGTTGCATTTGTAGTTGCAATAGCTCTAGGCTTTTCTCCTCAAGAGGCTTCTTCTATCGGTATAATTGGAGGCGCTGACGGACCTACAGCTATATTCTTAACTACAAGACTGGCACCGGATCTACTACCAGCAATTGCTGTAGCAGCTTACTCATATATGGCATTAATTCCTCTAATACAACCACCTATAATGAGGCTTTTAACTACTAAAAAGGAAAGAGAAACTAAGATGGAACAGCTTAGAGAAGTATCCAAGCTAGAAAAGATAGTGTTTCCTATAATTGTAACAATTATTTCTATTTTATTACTTCCATCTGTAGCTCCTCTTATAGGTATGTTGATGTTGGGTAACTTATTTAGAGAATCCGGTGTAGTTGAAAGACTTTCAACTACTGCTCAAAATGCCTTAATGAATATAGTTACTATATTTTTAGGAACTACCGTTGGAGCTACTGCATCAGCAGAAAATTTCTTGAGACCTGAAACTTTAAAGATCATAGCTTTAGGACTTATGGCCTTTGCCTTTAGTACAGTAGGAGGAGTACTACTTGGAAAACTTATGTACCGTTTATCCGGTGGAAAGATAAATCCTCTTATTGGTTCTGCGGGAGTATCGGCGGTTCCTATGGCCGCTAGAGTTTCCCAAGTAGAAGGTAAGAAAGCCAACCCTAATAACTACCTTCTAATGCATGCTATGGGACCAAATGTGGCTGGAGTTATTGGTTCAGCAGTGGCAGCAGGGGTATTGCTAGCTATGTTTGGCTGATGGACAATTAGTATAAAGCAATAAAGTGTGTAGATAAATTACTTAAGTAATAAATAGGTTGCCCTTATGGGTAGCCTTTTTATTTTAAATAAAAAGCAAAATTAAAAAGCACTTGAAGATAAGAGAATAATGTAATATTATAAAAGAAAGTAATTTATCAAATTTTTAAAAAATTCCGTCTTTAAAGGACAAATTTATAAAAATGTACGCGAATTTTTGCAAAAGTTCTATGTATGATATTAAGGGGGGCCAATTAAATGAAAAGAGTTTATAATTTTTCTGCAGGACCAGCGGTATTACCAGAGGAGGTTCTCAGAGAAGCAGCAGAGGAAATGCTAGATTACAACGGAACAGGTATGTCTGTAATGGAAATGAGCCATCGTTCCAAGGCTTTTGAAGAAATTATCCAAAATGCTGAGAAGGATTTAAGGGAATTAATGAATATTCCTAACAACTATAAGGTATTGTTTTTGCAAGGCGGAGCTTCTCAACAATTTGCTATGGTTCCAATGAATCTTATGAAGAACAAGGTAGCAGATTATATTGTAACTGGACAATGGGCTAAGAAAGCAGCCAATGAAGCAAAGATATACGGAAAGGTTAATATAATAGCTTCTTCAGAGGATAAGACTTATTCCTATATTCCAGATTTAAAGGACATAAAAATATCAGAGGATGCGGACTATGTTTATATCTGCCATAATAATACTATCTATGGAACCAAGTATAATGAGCTTCCAGATGTAGGGGACAAGATTCTAGTAGCAGATATGTCCTCAGATATATTATCTGAACCAGTAGATGTAACTAAGTATGGTTTAATATTTGCTGGTGCTCAGAAAAACATAGGACCAGCAGGAGTGGTTATAGTAATAATTCGTGAAGATTTAATTACAGAGGACGTATTACCAGGAACTCCAACCATGTTAAAATATAAAACTCATGCAGATAATGACTCCTTATACAATACACCGCCGGCTTATGGAATTTATATTTGTGGCAAGGTATTTAAATGGATTAAGCAAAAGGGCGGCCTAGAAGCAATGAAAAAATTAAACGAAGAAAAGGCAGCTATATTGTATGATTACCTTGATTCTAGCAGCCTATTTAAGGGTACTGTTGTTAAGAAAGATCGTTCTTTAATGAATGTACCTTTTGTAACTGGTTCAGAGGAGCTAGATGCTAAGTTTGTAAAAGAAGCTAAGGCAGCAGGCTTTGAAAATATTAAGGGCCATAGAACTGTAGGTGGAATGAGAGCAAGCATATACAATGCTATGCCAATAGAAGGCGTTAAGGCTTTAGTAGAATTTATGAAAAAGTTCGAAGCTGAAAATAAATAATAGATAAAATATAAGGGCAAAGGTTTATGAAGATAATACTTTCATAAACCTTTGCCCTCTTATTTATAATATTATTATTTGGAATTAAAAGTGAACTTATGGCTTCTTTGATTATTATTTAGCTAACAAGTAATATCCATTTTTTGATAGTACAATTTTAAGCTTATATTCTTCAATATATTGATGGCTTTTTTCACTATCACGGATAAAAAGTAATGAATCTTTAGAGGAGTCTTTTAAAAATGCCTTTAATCCTCCTTGGCAAGGGATAAAGTCGCCGTAAAGTTCCGCTGAAAGCAGATGTCCTTGTTCCCAAGAACCTTTTTCTGCATAACTACCAGCAGCGGTGTAAAGTTTGTAACCCCTATATGGGGAAACTTGTCCTATTTCTCTTAAAGCAAATTGAACTTCGTTAACTTTAAAGTTACTTATGGAATATATTACAAAAACCTCATAGCATATTAATACAATTACCATGGCTGTAGCAAATAATTTTTTCAATCCAGATTTAACTTGAGAGTTTTTTAATACTGCTGAAAAGGTAGCACCACCAATTATAGCTAGGGGTGGGTATACGGGAAGTATGTACCATTCTATTTTTGTGCTTGCCATACTGTAAAGTACAATTGGAGCTAAAAACCAAGTTATAACTCCTAATCTGTAGGCTCTTTTGTTTTTATCCAAAGATTTAAAAGTAGAAGGTTTTAAGAATATTATTGCTACTATTAATAGTAGGTGCCAGTAAAAATAATTTCTTGCTACAGCAATAACATAGTAAAGGGGACCTCCAATATGTCCTTCAATGGCTACGGCGGATCTTTTTAAAAGGTCGTATCCGATCATTCCTTTGAAAAACGTAATTCCATCCCTTGAGTATCTCACTATAGCCCATATAAGAATTGGTAAAAGAAAAGACAGTGCGGCTAGCAGCCATTGCTTTAGCTTCATCCTTTTAAACTGACCACTATATAAAAGGTAAAGTGTTATGGTAGCACAAACAGGGAATACGTGCCAGCTCTTTGTAAGAAAAGCTAGGGCAGAGAAGAAGCAACCTAGATATAAATACTTATAGCCCTTGTCCGTTAATAAAGTGCAAATAATAGCAGCACTATAGAATAAAATATAAAGGGCATCTGCTTCTCCTCCACGGGAGCAATGTGAAAGAATAGGTTGAGTAAAAGTTGCCAGCATAGCTGCAGTTATTATAGCAGCTGTTTTTCCATGGTTGCGTCTTGTAAAGGATGTTACTATTGCTACGGTTATGACTGCGCTTACAATTGAAAAAAACCTTAAACCTAAAGTATTAAAACCAAATAACTTATAGCCTAGGATAATAAACCAAAAGCTTATAGGTGGCTTCAAATTCCAGTAGTCTTTTTTATAAGCGTAGGTGTTTATAATGTAATCCCCGTTTTTTATCATTTCATAAGCACTAGTTCCATGTCTTGCTTCATCAAAATCGATATTAGGAATATCTATCCTATAAAATAAATTAACTAAAAGCATGATGAATACTAAAGCAAGAAGTAGATAATAATACTTTTCAATAAAATGAATTAACTTACTAGTACTAGTATTAGTATTAATATTAGTGCTAGTACTAATATTGATGTTGGTTTCTTTTGAATTAATCATATTAATTCTCCCTCTCATAATTATTGCTAAATTTTCTCAAGGGCTATTTTACCATACTATTATTTTTTATACTAGATATAAATAAATTTACATAGTAATTATATAATGGTGGCCTTGTAAGTCTCTTTGTGGATATAATATTATTTTCTAGCTAACAAATAAAAACCATTTTTATATACTGCAATATTTAGCTTATATTCTTCAATGTATTGATGACTTTTTTATTATCAAGTACAAAAATTAATGATTCCTTAGATGGATCCTTTAAATCAGGTAAAGATCCAGTGTAACACTAGAAAACTTTATCTTGCTATTTTGTAAGATAAAGTTTTCTTTCTGTAAGTTAACTGTTATGGAGTGTTAGAGCTTTAGATTGTATAATTAAGCCATAGTTAGCAAGAATTGATGGGGAAAATCAAAAAATATAGAAGGAGAAAAAGCATGGAAATATTGAGAGTTGAAGGGTTATCAAAGATTTATGGTAAAGGTGAAAATAGGGTAATAGCCTTAAACAATGTAAACTTATCTGTAAATAAGGGAGAGTTTGTGGCCATAGTGGGAGCCTCAGGTTCCGGCAAAAGTACCCTTTTACATTTGTTAGGGGGCTTAGATAGGCCTACTGCTGGTAAGGTCATCATTGATGGTGAAAGCATCTATGATTACAAGGAAGAAAAGCTGGCTATCTTTAGGAGAAGAAAAGTGGGATTCGTTTTTCAGTTCTTTAATCTGATACCAGTTTTGGACGTGGAAGAAAATATTGCTTTGCCAGCCTTATTAGATAATGAGAAGGTAGATGAAAAGTATCTAGAAGAACTTATTGGAATATTAGGACTTACAGATAGAAAAAGTCACTTGCCTTCAGAGCTTTCAGGAGGTCAGCAGCAAAGAGTATCCATTGGAAGAGCCTTGCTAAATAAACCATCAATAGTGCTAGCAGATGAACCTACTGGAAACCTGGATAGTAAAAATTCAAAGGAAGTTGTTGAACTGCTAAAGTATACATCAAGAAAGTATAATCAGACTTTAATACTTATTACCCATGATGTTAATATAGCTTCTATGGCAGATAGAATAATAACCATTGAAGATGGTGAGATAGTATCAGATAAGTACACTAAGAGCAATTAGGGGGTAAAGGATATGATAAGTAGTTACAGAAAGCTTACAGGAAGGTATTTAAAAGCAAATAAAAAAAGAACCATATTAACCTTAATAGGAATAATCTTATCTGTAGCCCTTATTTCAACTATAGGACTTTTTATAAAAGGTGTACAAGTAGCAGAAATAGATGATATAAAAAATAGTTATGGTTCCTTTCACTTAGCATTTAAAAATGTGGATGAAGACCTTGCTTCAAAAGTAATGAGCAATCCTAAGGTAGCTAGGTTTGGACTTTATGGTCAAGGTGAACAAATACAGTTAGAGGATAATATGATTGCACAGGAAGTAACGACTACAGGTAAAGCCTTAGAGCTTCTCCCTTATAAGCTTAAAGAGGGGAAAATGCCTAAGAATCAAGGAGAAGTTGCCTTGGAAAAATGGGCTTTAGACTATCTTTATAAGGATAAAAAGATAGGAGATAAATTACAGTTTAATGGTAAAGAATGTAAGTTAACAGGTATTTTGGAAAACAGTATAAATACCCAATATGATAATATAATTATTTACTTAACAAAGAATGAGAATTTACCTTTAGATGGATCTATATTATTGGTGGAGATAAGTTCTAAGACAGATATGAAAAAAGCCTTGGAAGAATTAGAAGCTTTAGGTGATAACGATAATTTTAAAGAAAATATACCTTTATTAGCCTTGGAGGTTCCTGAAAGCGGTTACTTAGATGGTATATTTGTTGTATTAGCAATTATAATTTCTATAGTAGTAATTGCAACTGTAGCGGTAATCTACAATTCTTTCCAGATTAGTGTGGTAGAAAGAATTAAGGAATATGGTTTGTTAAGAGCTGTAGGAACTACACCAAGACAGATTAGAAATTTAGTATTGAGAGAGGCAACAATATTAGCTATTATAGGTGTGCCAATAGGATTATTCTTTGGTATTGTGGCCTTATGGGCTATTACTGTTGTTTTTAAAATAATTGGTGGAAGTGATTTGATAGTAACTAAATTAGTAATAGATCCTTTTGTTATGTTTATTAGTGCCATGGTGGGTTTAATTTCTATATATATTTCAGCTTTGCTACCTTCTTTGTTTGCAGGAAGAATCTCTCCTTTGGCAGCTATAAGTAGCAGGACAGCTATATCCAAGGAAAAAGTAAAGAGAAGGAAGAATAGATTAGTACAAAAAATATTTGGCTTTGAAGGGGCTTTAGCTGCGAAAAACATTAAGAGAAATAGAAAAAGATATAGGATTACTGTATTTTCAATAGTAATAAGTGTGGTTCTGTTTGTTACCTTTAAATCTTTCATGGATATGACTTTTAACATTGCTGATAAAACAAATGTGTCTATGGATATTCATTTCTGTATAGTTAATACAGATTGGAATGAAAATGAACAAACTATTGATGATAATTTGATTAATAGCATAAAAGAATTAAGTTTTGTTGAAAAAGTATATAAAATTTATGCGGGATACGATTTTGATTTTGATGCATTAATTAGCAAAAAAAGTGAAATTAAAGAAGTTAAAGATATAGAAACTGAGAAAATGGAAAAAGTATATAGGGATCTTAATGTAAATAATGATAAAAAGACAGGAGTAGGAGCGTACTTTCATGTATATGATAGCACTTCCTTGGAGGAAGCTAAAAAATATCTTGAAGCTGGTAGTATAGATTTGGAAAAGCTAGACTCCGGTGAAGGAGTTATATTGATTAACAAAAATAAAATTTACAACACTAAAACTGAAAAGAGCTATGTTGGGCCTATAGCAAATCTTAAGGTTGGAGATGAAATAGAAATCCCAGTTAGAGATTATGAAAAGGAAGAAGGGTTGAAATTAGGAGAAGAAAAAGTAAAGAAGGTTAAGATTCTTGGAATACTTTCTGATAATGTTTTGGAGCTTTCTGGTCCTTCATCCTATTTGAAGCTTGTCACTTATGAAAATGGAATAAAAAATCTATTTAAAAAAGGAGAAGTATATCCAAATTTATTAGATATAAAAATTAAAAATGTTAAAGATGAAGAAATGGCAAAAGCTAAATTTGAAGATTTAATAAGTTCCAAACCAACCTTAAATCTTATAAATGAGATAGATCAAAATAGAAAAGATAAGTCCTCTGTTTTAATGATTGAAATATTAATATATGGTTTTGTTACAGTAGTAGCTCTAATAAGCTGTGTTAATATAATAAATACTTTAACTACAAATATTTTATTAAGAAAGAGGGAATTTGCATCACTAAAATCTATTGGATTATCTCAAAAAGGTTTGAAAAAAATCATAGTTTTAGAAGGGATTTTATATGGAATTGTAGGCTCTATTTTTGGGTCTATTATAGGAACAGTGCTATCATATCTTATGTATAGAGGGTTTATTGGACTACAAGAATTTAAATGGCCAGTACCATGGAATGCTATAATAATAGCAATAGTAGCTGCACTGCTTATTAGTTATATTGCAGTCTTATCCCCACTTTCAAGAATTAAAAAGGAAAACTTAATTGAGGCTATAAGAGAGGAATAACTTTAATAGTGGTATGAAAATCTATCTTACTATTTTGTAAGATAGATTTTCTTTTTGTAAGCTAACTGATATGGAGTGGCAAAAGTTGTGGAAGTATAATAAAGCTGTGGTTGAAAAAACTAATTAAGAAGAAAGAAGAGAGTAAAGTACAAAAGGAGAGAAAGAGATGGAGATATTAAAAGTTGAGGGATTATCAAAGATATATGGTAAGGGTGAAAATAAGGTAGATGCTTTAAAGAATATAAACTTGTCTGTGAATAAAGGAGAGTTTGTGGCCATAGTAGGAGCCTCTGGTTCCGGTAAAAGTACTCTTTTGCATTTGTTAGGAGGTTTAGATAGGCCTACTTCTGGTAAAGTTATTATCGATGGTGAAAGCATCTATGATTACAAGGAAGAAAAGTTAGCTATCTTTAGAAGAAGGAAAATAGGCTTTATTTTTCAATTTTTTAATCTCATACCGGTTTTAGATGTTGAAGAAAATATTTCTCTACCAGCCTTATTAGATAATGAAAAGGTAGATGAAAAGTACTTAGATGAGATTATTAAAATATTAGGACTTACAGATAGAAAAACTCACCTACCTTCAGAGCTTTCAGGTGGACAGCAGCAAAGAGTATCCATTGGTAGGGCCTTGCTAAATAAACCTTCTATAATCTTAGCTGATGAACCTACTGGAAACCTAGATAGCAAAAATTCAAAGGAAGTTATTGAACTATTAAAATATACTTCAAGAAAGTATAATCAAACCCTAATGCTTATTACTCATGATGTTAATATAGCTTCTATGGCAGACAGAATAATAACCATTGAAGATGGACAGATAGTATCAGATAAGTATACTAAGAACAACTAGGGGGGACAGATATGATAAGTAGTTATAAAAAGCTTACAGGCAGGTATTTAAAAGCAAATAAAAAAAGAACCATATTAACATTAATAGGAATAATTCTATCTGTAGCCCTTATTTCTTCCATAGGACTTTTTATAAAAGGAGTACAGGCAGCTGAGGTAGAAAGGGCAATTAAAACTTATGGTGCCTTTCATTTGGCCTATGAAAATGTTGATGAGGAATTGCTTTCAAAAGTAATAAATAATCCTAAGGTAGCTAGGTATGGATTATATAGTCAAGGGGAATTGATAGAGATAGAAAAAGATTATAATGCACAAGAAATAAGTGCTACAGGCAAAGCTTTAGAGCTTCTACCTTATAGGATTAAAGAGGGTAAAATGCCTGATAATGAGGGAGAGGTAGCCTTAGAAAAATGGGCTTTGGACTATCTTTATAAGGGAAAAAAGATAGGTGATAAACTCCAGTTTAATGATAAAGAATATAAGTTGACAGGTATTTTAGAAAACAGCTTAAGCAACCAATATGATAATTTAATTGTTTACTTAACAAAGAATGAGAGTATAAGCAAAGATAATTCCGTATTATTGGTTGAGATTAGTTCTAAGACAAATATGAAAAAGGCTCTGTCAGATTTAAAGGCTTTAAGTAAGGCAGAAAATATTTCAGAGAATAGTTCCTTGTTGTCAAGGTTGGGAGTTTATGATGATGGTTCAGCTATAGAGGGTGTTTTAAAAATATTAATTATTATAATTTCAATTGTGGTAGTGGCAACTGTAGCGGTAATTTATAATTCCTTTCAAATTAGTGTGGTAGAAAGAATTAAGGAATTCGGATTACTAAGAGCTGTGGGCACTACTCCAAGGCAAATCAGAAGTATAGTTTTAAGGGAGGCCACTATACTGGCTTGTATAGGTATTCCTATAGGGTTAATGTTTGGTATTGTTGCAATATGGGGCATTACTGTTGCTTTTAAATTAATTGGTGGAGAGGATTTGATATTAACTAAATTTGTAGTAGATCCTTTGGTTATGGTTATTAGTGCCATGGTGGGTTTAATATCTATATACCTTTCTGCCTTGTTACCTTCCATTTTTGCAGGAAGAATATCTCCTTTGGCAGCTATAAGCAGTAGAACTGCTATTACTAAGGAGAAAATTCGCAGAAGGAAACATAGACTTGCACAAAAGATATTTGGTTATGAGGGAGCTCTGGCTGCTAAAAATATTAAGAGAAATAAAAAGCGATATAGAATTACTGTGTTTTCAATAGTGATAAGCGTTGTTCTATTTGTTACCTTTAAATCATTTATGGATATGGCCTTTAATGTGACAGGTACAGCAAATGCCTCTAGAGATATTCATTTTAGTATATATAGAGATTATGATAAACAGGACATAGAAATTGATGAGGATTTAATTAATAGTATAAAAAAATTAAGTTATGTTGATAAGGTCTATAAAAAATATATGCTTTACAATTTTGATGTAGCAATTAGCAAAGAAAGTAAAATTAAAGAGCTTGAAGATGTTGATTATCTATATAAAAGCCTTACTGTAAATGGAGAGGAAAAGACTCTACTAATGGCGGATATGGATATATATGACAGTACCGCCTTGGAGGAGGCTAAAAAGTATGTTGAAGCTGGTAGTATAGATATGGAAAAGCTAGACTCTGGTGAGGGAGTTATAGTAATTAAGAAAAACAATGTTTACAATAATAAGACTAAAAAGGTATATGTTGGACCTGTAGCAAACCTTAAGGTTGGAGACGAGATAGAAGTTCAAGCAATTTACGATGAAAATATAGGGAAAGAGTTTGGAGAAGGTAAAGTAAAGAAGGTAAAGGTGTTGGCTATACTTTCTGATGATCCTTTAGACTTTTATGGCTTTTCAGGACTAAAGCTTATTGGAACGGAGAATGGAGCAAAAAATATACTTGAGGAAGATAAAATAAATTCTAGAGCACTGGATATAAAGCTTAAAGATGTTAAAGACGAAGAAACGGCAAAGGAGAAGTTTGAAGATTTAATAAGTTCAAATCCAGACTTAAAGCTTATAAATGAGATAGATCAAAACAGAAATGAAAAGTCTTCTATGTTAATGATTGAAATATTAATATACGGCTTTGTTATAGTTATAGCTCTAATAAGTTGTGTTAATATAATCAATACTTTAACAACAAATATTTTGTTAAGAAAACGTGAATTTGCCTCATTAAAGTCTATTGGACTATCTCAAAAGGGTTTAAGGAAAATGATAGTGTTAGAAGGACTTCTGT
>Ga0209537_1000030_pt1 | contig 140267 bp, 131 predicted proteins | sample BioPla4DNA1_FD_187698 | JGI IMG/M metagenome (GOLD analysis project Ga0209537, IMG submission 187698) | Biogas fermentation microbial communities from Germany - Plant 4 DNA1 (SPAdes) (version 2) | ecosystem: Engineered > Bioreactor > Anaerobic > Digestate | place: Bielefeld, North... | reverse complement strand
TGGTCATTGACTTTCCGGATGAACGTAAGGTCTTGCAGTTGGATCAATGGAAAGGGTGAGTTCACCCGCAGGTTATCGTATCCCATCTGTTCTATGGCTACTTCCACGTCGGCTCCCCCTTAAAACCTTGGTTCTCCTAAGCAGCTATTTGCATCGTTCCCGCCGCCGGGCGGGGGTGTTTTCTTAGATTTCGGGCCGTGTGTGAGCACGATGTTAAAATCAGTTGGATTTAATCTTCTGCCCCTTGACCTCCGCATTACCGTTCAACACCAGGCTACTAGCCTTGCACCCCATTTTAATCTCGTCTTTTGCTGAGACAATCAGCTTCTTATCCGTTTCGACGATTACATTCTCCTTAGCGATGAATTTCATCCCCCGTTTACTGACGACCTCAATCCCTTCCCGGTCATTCATGCGCAGGAAGATTTCCCCGTCCTTGGCACTGAGCAGAATTTCCCCGGGCGCCAGCATCAGTTCGTTCCCCGACTTGGTCCGGAGGTACTTGATGTCGGGATTGCCTACCTTATTGGTCTTCCCCTCCTCCGCATTCTTCCGGACGGAACTAAGGGCCACCGCTTCTCCCTCATCGGGGCCGGGGAAGTAGATCCGAACACAATCGCCCAGTTCCGGCATGAAATACCAGCCGCTGTTCCCCTCCGCCGTGTAGGCCGAGGCATAGGGGAACCAGTATGCCTCTTCCTTCTTTTGCTCCATATCAATCTCCAGGTGGACCCGGACCTTGTCCTTGGCCACTTCAATAACTTCACCCGGGATCGACGCGCCAATCAACTGATTGTTGTAGATGTTATTCTGGTAGAGGCCACTCTTGGGGACCAGTACATAATAGTGTTTCAGGATGCCGCTTTGCATCACCGTTTCAACTTCACGGATATATAGAGTATGGCCGTTAAACTGAACGGCATCACCCAGGGCAAACACTTGGTTCGTCTCCACCTGGTAAGAGAGGAAATCGATCTCCTGCAGGTCCTGCCGGTAATTTCCCGCCGCCACCAGGTAGTCGGAAATGTTCTTCTTGCAACTGTAATGCAGATTATCCAGTTCCCCCTTGACCTCACCGTCAGGTGCACCAAAGTAAAACTTGGGTTGCAGAAAGTCGGTCGCCGGGATCAAGCCGCTGTTAAAGTGGGAAGCCAATCGAATCAACAATTGCCAGTCGGTCTCCCGGTATTGCACGATCAGTCTTCCGGTTTTGGCATCGTTTGAGACATTGTCAATGACATCCGCCCCAGGATAATCGGCGATAACTTGTTTAATAAGATCAGTGTATGACCGGTTGATGTCCTGAAATGACCTGTCTTTAAGCTGGATATCCAGGATCTTGCTGGCGGAGACTGCCTCCAGGTGCAAGTAGTAAATCTCCCGGACCGCTCTGACACAAATATTGGTAACAAATCCTTTAAACAAAGGCTTGGCGCCACCCGCCTCATCCACCAGGTCGACCTCGATTGGTGTCTGGGCATCGGTCTCCCGGATGTATTCATCCTTTTTCTCCCCGGGAATAATTCCGGTCAGACACAGCGTGGCATGTTCGTTAAACCGGCGGACCATCTTCAACTCCACCAGATCCTTCAACTCATAAGGCCTAATTTGCAGATTGTTGTAACCTGTTACCGAAAGTCCCATTTTACTCCCCCACCCCAATTCAATTTTTCAGCTTAATTTAAGAAGCCACCACCGGCACAGGCCGCATCGTCTCCACCATCGCCCTGGCCAGAGGCCGCCAGAGTTCCATGTCCTCTTCCAGGCAATTGAAATTAATCAGCAATGCCCGGCCCTCCAGGGGCGTAACACATGCCAGGTTATAAATCTCCCCGTCAATGGCGGGGGAGATAAATTCCACAAAACCAACGGTTTGGCCATTACAGTCAAAGACGCCGTCCGCCAAAAACCTGCTGCCGGACTGCAGCCGTTTCAGGTTCTGCACAAGAAACTCCTTAAACTCAGGGACCTTGTCGTTAGTTAAGATATTCTGAGTATGGTTAAAGGCCAGACTAAGCGACCCGCTTTCGTCACTGAAGATCAGGCCCGGCCGGTGCTCTGAAGGATACTTCAGCGCCGCCAGATCCGGATCCATCACCGCAAAATCCACCGGCATGCGCATGAGGAGTTTTTCCTCAATGAGACTCCGCTCGGCAAACTCAATCGCCAGGTCCTCCCGTTGGAACACCCCGCTGTTTACCCCTTCCCGGGCCCGCTGCACAGCCTCTTCCGCCTGCGCCATAAGTTCCTTTTCCCGCCGGATCCTGTTGATTGCCTCTTGAATCTGTTCATCAATGGGCATTTGTCGTCACCATCCGTCCATATATTTTTCTCACGGCCATTGTCCCGTCCGGCCCGCTACTTACTGCCCGTCGTCTTTAATGGTGATGCGCCCGCACCACATGCACATATGACACGAGTTATTCAACAAAGCCGGGAAACCGTCCACACGCTCGTCGGTCTTGCCCTGCAGCCATGGCATAGTCAACGCCGGAACACAGGGCATCTTTTGCAAGCGCCCATGGTTGGCCGCGGTGGCAGCCGCCACCACCGGATTGGCCAGACTGCTGCACTTCCCAAAGGGTTGAACATTGACCATGGGTTTAAAATCCATAATGTTGGCCTGAGCCTTACCCTTGATATAAATCTTGTGATCCATCGGCAGTTGCAACTTGCTTTCCTTATCCCCGAAACTGCAACGCAACGTGGCGCCCTCCACCACATAACTGAGGGTCTTCCCCGAACTTGCCAATATTCTCGGTTCTGCCATCGATAACACCCCGCCTCAATTTGATCAAGCATTCAGGAGACTGTAGTCAGGATCCAAAAGATCCCTAATAGGAAAAACCCTGCCTTTCCCTCTAACACCATCATCTTGCAGTCAAAATTCAGAAATACCCTTGGAAAACTCCTGAATTCCGGCTACTTACCACTGATTACCGGCTTCTGAACACCTTATTAACAAACCTCCAACCGCTTCAGGCAAATACCAAAGAAATCCCGGCGGTAGATACTCTCCGCCACATGGAGGTTCACCACAAGCAAATGTTCCCCACTCCCGGCCAACCGGAAAAAGTTACGGTCCCCTATTTTGCTCCCATCCAAAACCGACTCTTTGCTGGTCTGAGTAAAAACACCAGCCGGCGCCAGGCACGCCACGGCAGCCGGCGCCGCCAACCAATACACCGCCTGGTACATCCGTTGCTTATCCGCCAGTACCACGGGTTTAAAGAAGGCCGCCGGTTCATACAGGGCCAACAGTTGCTTCAATTGGTCCGAAACCAACGGAAAGGGCCGGGCCACAAAGTCCACATAATCATTGCGCCTGCCTTCCTCCAGGTAGACTTGGACCGGCTCCTCACCCAACTCCGCCAACCCTTGGCCAAACCCGTCTACCCCCAGGGCCTTCCCCAGCCCCACCAGCCGGATGGCATCACCAACCCGCCCATCTTGACACATCAGGAAATACTCCACGGAAAACCCTCCTGATAATTAAGGTCATAGCCCGCCTTATTCCCAGCGGACAACATCCCTTTGCTCCTCGGTCAGCCCGGCTATCCCAGCGGCATCCACGGAGAAGACCGCGCCATCCAGACGCGCATCGGAGAAAGAAGTTGCGGCCAAATTCGCCCGGCGGAAATCGGCACCCCGCAGGTCAGCCTGGCTAAAATCAACCCCCGTCAGATCGGCGCCGGCAAAACAAACCCCGTCCAACACCGGTCCTGCCCACTCCTGCGTATCCGCCGTCTCCGTCGCTGGATCCACAGCGCCTTCCACCGCCCGCAGGATGGCTCCCTGTAAATTTGCCCCTTGAAAGTCAGCGCCCCGGATCAGCGCCCGGCCAAGGTTAACACCACGCATTATCGCGTCACTGCATTTAGCTCCAGCCAAATTTGCCTCCCTCAGGTTACTCCCGGACAGATCCGCGCCACGCAGATCCGCAAAGCACAGATCAATCCCGCCATAATCCCCTGCCACCAGGTCCAGTCCGGCAAAGACCTCATAGGAATAGGCCCCTTCCTCCTTGGCCTCCAGCCACTGCTTCACCTCTACCGGGTCCTTCTCCCGCCGGTCCTCCTTATACACAAGCTCTGTCCAATCCCGGTGTTCCCCCACCCGGATCTCAAACACTTCCGCCCGGGCCAGGGCTTGGTACTCCGGTAAGAGCACCGCCTTGGGCACGGCATACCGGGCCAGAGCCACCACAAAAAGATTGCATCTCCCTGCTGCCCGGCGTTTGATCCCATCTATATCCGGGGGTAAGATCAGGTTCATATACCGCTTGCGCACCAGCTCCAGTTCCTTCCCTAGATCATCCAGGTAACAAAAGGCCCAGGCAGCGTCATACTCCGTTTCACAGTCCACCGGGTCCAGATACCACTCCCTGCCCTGGGCTGTTAGCCGGTGGGAGAGCAGTCCGTCGGCCAGGGCCGTCCGCAACATGGCGCAGGTAATATAGCCAAGGGGTCCCCGCGTGCCCGCAGCCTGCTGCACCCCGGCCTGCCGGCACACGCGGCGGAAGGCGTCGAGAAAACCCGGCACCAACTCATCTCGCATAGCCCGGTATCTCTCTTCCAAAGTCCTCAAGAAGGCCTGCTCCTTGGGCCATACATAATTGCGCTCAAAGTGCGCCAATGCTTCTTCCCGCGTCATACCGCTTCTCCTTTCCGGGCCCAGTTACCCCGCGACCTATTTATGCTCCGTAAATACAGAAGTAAAATTTGACTCTTTAAACATTGATATTTTACCAAAGTTTTTTAATATTTTAAAGTGTCGCGTTTAATTCTACCAAAACCCGGCAGTATACCGCTAAAACCAACAAAAAGCGGAACAATTGCCGGGAAACGAAGGACATAAAAAAGCATCCGAAGGTCTTTGCCTGCTTCTCAATGGCACTAACCACTGGAAGGAGGCAATCCTGCGGATGCCGGAGACATTTATCGGGTATTATCGTTCTCTGCCTTGGGACTGCTCTTAGCGTTAGCTACTGCACAATTCCACAAAAATACGACCTTTAATTTTATCCTTACTGCTTCAACAGTGCCGACACAGGCACAATCTCAATCCCTGCCCGCCGGAATTTGGGGAGGTACTCCTTGATGACCCGTGCCCGGCCCGGGCGGGCGTGGGTGATGCCAACCGCTTCCCCGTCCCGCAAGGCAATCTCCATGAGTAAATCCAACTGCTGCCGCATCTGTTCCAAGTCGTTGTCCAAAAAGACGCTGCGGGCAGCGTAAGGCACCCCTAAACGACGGGCAATGGGCACACCCACCGTCCATGAGATGCTCCGGGAATCAACAAAGAACAAGCCCAATTTTTTCGTTTCCTTCAATAACAACTCCATAATCCGGGGATCCCGCGATCCCTTGGAGCCCATGTGATTGTTAAAGCCCACCGCTCCGGGCACATCAGCCAGGTTTTCCCGGAAGATGCGGATAATCTCCTCATCACTCATACCCGAGTGGATTAAGCCGGGCCCGGGATTATTCCGGTCCATGTTAATCGGTTCCAAAGGTTGATGGAGGATGACCTCAAAACCTACCTCCGCCGCCCGGCGGGCGTGTTCACGGGAATACTCGCCACCCGGCAAAACCGCAATGGTCAACGGGGCGGCAATGTCAAAATAGGCCTCGGCCGGTTCCTGCACAAATCCATAGTCATCAACGATAATCGCCACCCGTGCTTTACCCCGGTACCGCGGTGCTTGCGGCGCTTGGGGCGGTTGCGGCCGGACCGGTGTCGCCGGTTTGCCTGGCACCGGCGGAACAATAATAGACCCGGCCGGTGTCTTCACCGCTTCCTTTTGCGCTGCCGGGGCGGGTCGTGCTTTTGCCACCGGCTGTTCTTTGACAGGCGCTTTCTCCTTTACAAGTGGTTGCTCCGTCCGCATCACCTGTTGCTCACCGGATTGCTGTTGCAGTTGTTTCTTTACCACCGCTTTGCCTTTGGGAACTCGCCCCTTTTTAGCCACCGGTTTCGCCGTCGCCTTGATTTTAGGCTTGACAGCCGGCACCGGTATTGCCGGTTGTTTCTCCGCTTGGACCACCGGTTTCTCCTTGGGCTTAAGTTCAAATTGGAAAAACGGCGGCAAGTAGAAAACTGTCCCTTTCTTGACCTCCGGCTGAGTCTTGGCCTTTGGGGATGGTTTTACCACCAGTACCGGGTCTGCCGTTTTTTCCGGTTTCACCGGCCGCACCTGTCTCATCGGCTTTTTCTTTACTGCCGTCGGTTTTTCCCTATGTTTGGCTTCACGGGGAACAATGGGTAGCAATGTCAGGTGTTTTTTCCTTACCGCCACCGGCTTTTCTTTTTGCCCCACAGGGGGTCTCTGCCCCGACGGCGGTTTGACCGTCACCCTTTTTTTGGGGGGCTGTTTTTTCCCCACCTGAAGGCCAGGCTTCACCACCGGCTTTAATCCAATGGGTTGCCCTTTCTTTTCCTCCGCTCCCTTTTGCCTTGCCGCAACCGACCGCTGTCTGTCCGGGGCAACCACCGGATTCCTAACCTTGGCAGCTCCACGGCGTTTCTCCCGGGCCACTGCCGTCTCTTTAGCCTTAGTGGCCGGGCCGGGTCTTACCTCTTGCACCCTCCGCCCCACGGCCCACTTTTTCAGTGGGTCCACTGCGGTAAGTTTGGGCAACCCCACCAACAGCCGGTGGGTCACCAAATCACCGGCAGGAGCGGGCAGCCCTAGATCAATGCGGTAATACACCGTGCCGTCCAAGATGATCCCGTCGGCATACAGCACCTCCAAACCAAAGGCTTCCTTGTGCTCCTTCATGTGGAGAAAGAGCCGCTCAACGGTTTGCAATGGGGTCTGTGTGTCCGCTTCCAGGTGGTACTCCGTCTCGGACCACAGGAAATCTTCTTTTCCCTTCTTCTCCCGCAGCCGCCAAGAACTTTCCGTAATCCACAACCCTTCCTCAGCGAAGAAAATCTGTAATCCTTCGTCCACCCGGTAACCAAAAGGCCGTAGATCATAACTCCCGCCCTGGCGATACGCAGACCAATGCCGGTTTTGGCGTTCAGCCGCCACCGGCAGGGCTGCCGGCTTCCCGCGGCCGAAACAGAACAGAATCAGCAGGAAGAAGAGGTAAGCACCGATAATTACCTGCAGTTCCATGGATAGATGAAGACCCTTCCTTGGCATCTGCATGCTTCTTTTCCCTCCTCCCCTGAAAGCAGTTAAAGACAACCCGCAGGTTGTCTTTTGTCTTTATGCAGCCTCTTTTTGCCGGACGCCCAGGATCTCCTGGCGCAGCACCTCCAAGGCCTTTTCCTCCTGACTTTTATCGAATTCCCGCCGGGGCGCCGTATCACCCTTCTTCAAAGCCTCTTCCACATCCTTGGGAACAGGCACCAAAACATGGGGCCGAATCCCCTTCTTATGGATGGATAGGCCGCCAGCAGTCCGGTAATTGGCCACTGTCAAGGTTAATGCGCCGCCGTTGGCCAGAGGGATGACATCTTGCACCACACCCTTGCCAAAGGTGGTATTGCCCACCAACACCCCGGCTTTATGATCCTTAATGGCGCCAGCCACAATCTCCGCGGCGCTGGCTGACCATTCATTCACCAAAACCACCAGTGGCCACTTGGGGTGGGAATTGGGCAGCGCCCGGAAATCTTCTCCTTGCTGACCCCTCTGCTCCACCCGAACAATCCTGCTGCCATTCGGCACAAACTTGCTGGCCACCGCCACCGCCGAGGTTAACAGGCCTCCGGGGTTATACCGCAGGTCAAGGATGATACTGCCGACCCCGGCCCGCTCCGCATCATTGAGGGCGTTTTCCAGATCACCCGCAGTAGTCTCCGCAAATTGGGACAAGTTAACCAAGGCCACCTTGCCGATGATGGCATCTTCCAGGATCTCCATCTCTACCGTGGGTGTTTTAATATTCGCCCGGCGCAGCCGGTATTCCCGGCGCACCACAAGTTCCCCATCCCCCCGTTCAATCAGGAGGACCACTTCTGTGCCGATCTTACCTTTTATCGCCGCGATGACCTGTTCCCGCGTGCGGTTGGCGGTACTCTTGCCGTCGACGGCTATAATCCGGTCACCCTGCAAGATCCCGGCCTTTTCCGCCGGCGAACCCTTAATGGGTCGCATCACGGTCAGTTGGTCCCCGTTAAAATCCAAATATACACCAATCCCGCCGAAGGAGCCCTCCGTCTGACTGCGTAACTCCCGGTATTCGGCGGGATTTAGGTAACGGGTATAGGGATCTTTCAACTCCGCTAAGGTTTTTTCGATGGCGCCGTGGTGCAAGTAAGAATGGAAAAGCCGTCCAAGACTCACAGGTTCAATAAAACGTTGATTAACCAGGGCAATTACCTGAAACGCCACAGGAAAATCACGGTATTTGCCCCTCGCCCAGCCTCGCACCACAGGAGATATCCCCCAAAAAACAATCGCCACAAGAACCATGATCGTCAAGATCACGCGAAGCGTCTTACGCATGCTGCCGCTCCTTTTGTTCCCAAAGCTAAACCCCGGTCTCTAAATCTTTATACCCTTGGTGTAGAAATATGCACACTAAGGCAAGTAATTCATGGGATTATCGGGCGTCCCGTTGACGCGGACTTCAAAGTGCAGATGGGGCCCGGTACTCAATCCCGTGGATCCTACATTGGCAATGTGCTGACCCTGGGTCACCCGATCGCCCTTTTCCACAAACAACCGGCTACAATGGGCATAGAGCGTCGAGATCTTATTCCCGTGGTCAATGGAGATCATCTTACCGTACCCGCCGTTCCAACCGCTGTATATGACAATCCCGTGGTCACTGGCGCGAATGGCTAGTCCATGGGGCGCCGCAATGTCAATCCCCGTGTGGTATTTACGTTTTTTCAGCACCGGATGCCGCCGCCAGCCAAAGGGGGAAGAGATTCTCCCCCGCAGGGGCCATTGGATCTTTCCTGTGCCCAGGGCCGGACCGCTCCCTTGTTTTTTGCGGATGGTCTCCTCCAGCTCCCGGGAGGTTTTTTCGAGTTCATCCAACTCCCGCTCCAGTCGCTCACGATCCTTTTGGATCCGGGCCAATTCCCGCTCCCGTCGCGTTACCGCTATGGCCAACCGATCCTTGGCCTTTATATGTTGCTTTTTTAAGGCGCCAATCCGGTTCTTCTCCCGTTGCAGATCCTCATAATGACCGGTGAGCATCTGGCGTTGCTCATCAATCTCCTGGCATTGTTTCTCCACTTTGTCCAGTAAAGCAAGGTCATGCCGGAGATAAAAGCCCACAATCTCAAAGCGGTTAATGATTTCACTGAAATTTTGTGCGCTAACCAATACCTCAAGATAACTGGACATCCCGTATTTATACAGGGCAGTCAACCGCTCATCCAACTTCCTGCGGTATGTATTCCTTTCCTGCTCCAATTCGCTCAGGCGGGCTTTGGTCAAAGTGATCTGCCGTTGGATCTCCGCCAGCTTATTTGTGGCCACGCCCAGATCCTTCTCAATGCGCTCAAGATTCACCTCTACCCGGGCAAGATCTTTTTCTACTTTGGTCAGAGCGCTTTTCGTCCTTCGTTCCTGGTCCTTCTTCGCTTTTAGCTGCTTCTCTTTTTGGTGTATCAGTTTATCAACATTGGTTACTCCATAAACACTGGGAGGACACGGTTCCGTAAGAAGGATTACGCTCATAAATACAAATCCCAACAAAAGCCACCGATGGCGCCGCGGCATTACAACACCTCCAGCCTTATTCCGGACAGAGCCCTGACTGCCGGAGCTTTGGCTGTCCGGGGCCACCGGCGGCGGCCCCGAACCCCTGTTATACTTTCAAATAGCGTTTCACCGAAAGAAAACTGCCAACCATACCGAACAATACTCCCACAACCACCAAGAGCAGGATTAAGCCGTTATTCACCCTGGCCTCGGCCACCAGTGGGATAAATGCGGCCACTTTGCGAATTTCACCGTAGAGAAAATGGTAGGTCTTGGAAAGGAGCAGTACAGCGATGATGGCTCCGCCCAGGCCCAACATAATTCCTTCCAGGATAAATGGCCAACGGATAAACCAATCCGTCGCTCCCACCAGCTTCATAATCTCGATTTCCTTCCGCCGAGCGAAGACCGTCAGCTGAATAGTGTTAACGACGATGTAGAGCACAGCCAGGATCATCAGGATAATCAGCCCGATGCCGACGGCCAAGATCACATGGACCAAGATCATCATGGCATCAACAAAGGTTTTTCCATAATATACCTCATCAACGCCGGGAATCTCGGTGATCTGCTCCGCAATTTTTTCGACATCAGCCCGATCCTGCAGTTTGACCACAAAACTATCGGGCAGGGGATTATCGTCTTCACTGAAGAAAAGGTCCTTCTTGTTGCCCAGGACCTTCTCCAACATGCGGGCCCCCTCTTCCTTAGAGACAAACCGTACTTTGGCCACACCAGGCACAGCCATTAACTTGTTGTATATTTGGGGATAGTTCGTTTGATCCTTGGCCAAAAACACTTTAATTTCAATGACATCCCTGGCGGACCGGCCAATATAGCTAAAGTTGGTTACCAATATATAAAAACAGCCTAAGACCAGTAGGGAAATGGTGATGGTGCCCAGGGCGGCCAAGGCCATTAACCCGTTGCGCATCAGGCCGTTACCTGCTTCCTTGATAAAGTACCCAAATGTTCTAACCTTCAACTGCGTACACTCCTTTGGCCTCATCCCGTACAATCCGCCCGTTCTCCAAGGCCACCACCCGCCGGCGCATCCTGTTGACAATCTCCCGGTTATGGGTAGCCATCACAATCGTGGTCCCGCGCTTGTTGATCTCCAAAAGCAGGTCCATGATCCCCCATGAGGTATCGGGATCCAAGTTGCCCGTCGGTTCATCGGCCAACAGCAACAGGGGACGGTTCACAATCGAGCGCGCCAAAGAAACCCGTTGTTGCTCGCCACCAGACAACTCCGAGGGAAAGACATTGGCCTTCTCCCTTAAACCTACCAATTCCAAAACCGCAGGAACCTGACGGAGGATTTCCCTCCTGCTGGCCTCGATGGTCTCCAAGGCAAAGGCGACGTTCTCAAAAACGGTTTTATTGGGCAATAGTTTAAAATCCTGGAAAATAACACCGATATTGCGGCGAAAATATGGGACTTCGCTGGGTTTGATCTTACTGACATTTTTCCGGCCAACCAGTAAGCTTCCTGAAGTCGGAAGCTCCCGACGGATAATCAAATTCATAAATGTGGTTTTACCTGCTCCGCTTGCACCAACCAAAAAAACAAACTCTCCTTTATCAATCTCCAGGTTGATGCCGGAGAGGGCAACGACACCGTTACTATATTGCTTGACCAGATTTTGGGCCTGTATCAACCTTGTCACCTCTCCGTCAATAAATAGATATGCAAGCTTTTCCGAAACTTATTGTCGCATAATAAAGAACGCGGTTTTTAACTACCTGGGTTACTTCGACACCCTATATAATTTTCCTTCCTAGAAATCCGGGCAGATCCGGCAGTACCAAGCATCTCAGGAATTAGCTGGCAACTATTGTGAATTTTAAATTTTTTCCATTTAATTTTCCCTATTCACCCTCCGTTGGCAGAGGCAGAACAGGAAAACGCCGATAATGTTTCCCCCGAACATTATCGGCGTTTTATAAGGTCTAGTTTAAGAGTCAACGTTTATAACGGCAATAATACTCCAGTTCGTTACGGACGGCTCCGTCGCGCAAGTAAGGTATCACCTGTAAGATGCGAAAATCAAACCGAATCACATCGGCCGGCCTAACCCAGCCGGCAAGCTCGGCCAAGGCGAACCTAACAAGCCGTCCTTCCCTGATTTGCAGCAATTCCAAGACATGCCCCGCCAAAATCCGGCCGTTTTGCAGATCATCCAAAACCGCCGGTTCGATCTGGCTGGTATCATAGGCCAAATGAAACTGGTACCCGCCGCCCATTCCTTCTCGATAATCAGCTGAAGCGGCCTTCCTTCGCTACACATTTGCAACCACCCCAATGCACACCCTGCTTCCCCATTTTATGTGGGATGCGCACCATGGGTGACATAGGGCTTAGATTCTCCGCCGGACCGCCTCACCCATTTCGGTAGTACCAACCGGAGTACAGCCGGCTTCCATAATATCCGGTGTCCGCAGTCCTTCATTCAAAACGGCCACCACCGCTGCTTCCACATCCTTTGCTGCCGCTTCATGATGCAAACTGTAGCGGAGCAACAGAGCAGCCGACAGGATCGTGGCCAACGGATTGGCCTTATTCTGCCCGGCAATATCCGGAGCTGAACCATGGGCTGGTTCGTACAGGGCAACTTCTCCGCCAAGACTGGCCGATGGCAGCATACCCAGGGACCCGGAGAGCATCGAAGCCTGGTCGGTGAGGATATCACCGAACATGTTCTCGGTGACGATCACATCAAACAGCTTGGGATTTCGTACCAGCTGCATGGCGCAGTTGTCAACATACATATGGTGCAACTCAACGTCGGGATAATCCTTGGCCACTTCCATGGCCACCTCCCGCCACAACTGGGAGGAGGTTAACACATTGGCCTTATCCACAGAGGTCAAGTGCTTCCGGCGTTTGTGGGCCGCTGCAAAGGCAAACCTGAGGATTCGCTCGATCTCCGCCCGTGTATAAACCAGCGTATCCACCGCCCGTTCCTCAGGGCCGGCGCCTTCCCGGCGCTTCTCCCCGAAATACAAACCACCGGTCAGCTCCCGGACCACTAAAATGTCGATACCGCTAATAACCTCCGGTTTGAGGGTTGATGCATGCAGTAAAGGCTCATAAGCTGTCACCAACCGCAGATTGGCAAATAACCCCAGAATCTTCCGAATGGGTAACAAGGCCGCCCGCTCCGGCCGCAATTCCGCAGGCAAGGCATCCATCTGCGGGCTGCCGACGGCTCCAAGCAGCACTGCCTGGCTTTGCTTACACAGGTCAATGGTTTCCTGGGGCAAGGGATGCCCGTATTTGGCATAAGCATCCTCACTGATCAGCCCATACTGGAACTCCAAACCAAGGCCATATTTCTTATCAATCTTCTGTAAAACCCCAACCGCTTCAGGGACAATCTCCCGGCCAATTCCATCGCCGGGCAAAACAGCAATCCGAAACACCGCTTCTCACCTATCTTTCCGGCAAACTCTTTTTCAGCTCCCCAATCACCCGAGTTATCTCAACACCCAACTCCTGGTAGAGTTCCTTATGGCTCTTTCCGCCTTCCTGGGGCCGGATGGGCCCGCCAATCACCGCTGCCACGCGGCGGAAGGGGCGGTACCCGATAGCATCGGTGCCAATCAAAGCCACTGGAATAATGGGAACGCCTGCTTTCACCGCGAGCATGGCCGCACCGGGTTGAGGCGGCAACATATTTTCCCCGCCGGTCCGGTTCCGGCCACCTTCTATAAAGATCCCCAGCAACTGCCCGGCCTGCAGGTGCTGCATGGCCGTTTCCAACGCTGCCCGGTCGGAACCCCCACGGTTAACCGGGAAGGCGCCCCAGGCCCGCAATAAAGCCCCCAGCGGTTTGAACCGGAAAAGCTCCTTTTTAGCCATAAAGTGAACCTTGCGGGGAATGGCACATCCAAACACAAAGGGATCCCAGTTACTCAGGTGATTGGCCACCACCACCGCACCGCCTGATTTCGGGATGTTTTCCCGGCCAATGACGCGAAAGCCGTGGAAAAAACTGATCCATAATCCCGAAATAAACTTTCCCAGGAAATAAAGCACTTTTACATCCCTACTCTCTGCCAACCGTCCGGCTTACATAGGGAATTAAGCCGCCGGCGGCGATCAGCTCTTGCATAAACGGGGGAAAAGGTTTAGCCGAATAGCTTTCCCCGGTGGTCAAGTTTTTAATTGTCCCGGTCTCAAGGTCCACCTCCACCTGATGGCCCTCTTCAATACCACTGCTGGCTTCGGGTGATTCCAGAATCGGCAGCCCGATATTGATAGCGTTGCGGTAGAAGATCCGGGCAAAGGTGGCGCCTATGACACAAGCCACACCCGCTGCCTTGATGGCAATTGGGGCGTGCTCCCGGGAGCTCCCGCAACCAAAGTTTTTACCCGCCACAATGATATCCCCGGGCTGAACCTTGCCGGCGAAGGATGGGTCCGCATCTTCCATGCAGTGGGCCGCCAGTTCCTTGGGGTCCGAGGTATTAAGATAACGGGCGGGAATAATCAAATCCGTATCCACGTCATCACCAAACCGCCATACTCTTCCTGTTAATTTCATGCCTTGATTACCTCCTCCGGATGGGCAATTTCACCTTTAACCGCCGACGCTGCGGCCACAGCCGGGCCCGCCAGGTACACTTCACTCTCCGGATGTCCCATCCGGCCCACAAAGTTCCGGTTGGTCGTAGCCACCGCTCGTTCACCCTTGGCCAGGATGCCCATGTGCCCACCCAGGCAGGGCCCGCAGGTGGGAGTGGAGATAGCCGCTCCAGCATCCAAAAAGATCTCGAAGAGCCCCTCCCGCATGGCTTGACGGTAAACCTCCTGGGTGCCGGGGATGATGATGAGACGGACATTCTTATTAACGTGGTTCCCCCTCAGCACCTGGGCTGCTTCCCGCAGATCCTCAATCCGGCCGTTTGTACAAGACCCAATCACCACCTGGTCAATGGTGATCCCGGCGGCCTCGGAGACCCCCCTGGCCTTCTCCGGCAAGTGAGGGAAAGCCACCTGGGGTTCCAGCTTCGTGACATCAAACTCGTAAACCTTGGCGTAGCGGGCGTTGCTGTCACCGGTATATACCTTAAACGGCCGTACCGCCCGGCCTTCCACGTAGGCCAAGGTCTTCTCGTCTACAAAAAAGATGCCGTTCTTGCCACCCGCTTCAATAGCCATGTTCGCCATGGTAAACCGGCCGTCCATCGATAACTCGGCCACCGCTTCCCCGCCAAATTCCATGGCTGAGTACAGGGCGCCATCCACCCCGATGCAACCGATGGTGTACAAGATCAGATCCTTACCCCCCACCCACTTGGGCAGTTTACCGTGGTAATTGAACCTGATGGTCTCAGGCACCTTAAGCCAGACTTTGCCGGTAGCTATGGCCGCCGCCATATCCGTGCTGCCAACCCCCGTGGAAAAGGCGCCCAAGGCCCCATAAGTACAGGTATGAGAGTCAGCACCGATCACCAGGTCCCCCGGCCCGACCAAACCCTTTTCGGGCAGCAGGCAATGTTCTACACCCATCTCCCCGACTTCGAAGAAATGGACGATCCCAAACTCCCGGGCAAATTCCCGCACTTCCCGGACTTGTTCCGCCGACTTAATATCCTTGTTCGGGGTAAAGTGGTCCGGTACCAGGGCGATGCGTTCCCGATCAAATACTTGTTTCGCGCCGATCTTACGAAACTCCCGGATTGCCACCGGTGCTGTAATATCATTTCCCAAAACTAAATCCACATTGGCAAAAATTAGCTCACCCGGCTCCACATATTCCTTGCCCGCATGGGCCGCCAGGATCTGCTCGGTGATGGTCATTCCCATGAATCTCCCTCCTCAGTTTGGATATAGCCAAGAGCCATCTTGGCTACGCAACCGGTTTTACTCCCGTTGCCATAAGAACTTTTATCCGTGCCATCTGACCTTTGCTGCCGGTGGTGCAACAGTCACAGCCCAACTCCTCCGCCTTGACCTGAACGAATCCGGACTCCGTCAACCACTGGGCCAGTTCATCCCGATCAAACCCCTGCCAGAGATCGGACTTTTCCTTCTTAGTCCAGGCATGGGGATGCTCTTCAATGTCGGCGATCACCACTTGGCCGCCGGGTTTGAGCACCCGGAAGAACTGGGCAAGGGCCAGACCCGGATCGGCGATATGGTGTAGCAACATATTGGCAAAGACCATATCCACCGCAGCATCAGCCAGCGGAAGCTCATTGGCGTCACCCTCGATAAACTCCACATTACCCAGGCTTTCCTTCGCCATTTCCCGCCGGGCCACCGCCAACATCTCCGGCGAAACATCCACCGCATACACATGGGAGGCTTTTCTGGCCAAGGCCTTCGCCAGGTAACCGGTGCCGGTGCCGATATCCGCCACAACAGCCGACTCAGCCACAGGCGCCTTCTCCAACAGGATATCCCGCAGAGCGCTGCCATAACACTTGACGCGTGTTTCATCGTACTCCGGCGCCAACTGGTCGAAATATTCTTTGACACCAGCCTCCGCGGCAGCATAATCCAGGGAATTACCGCTGGCCAACCATTCCATCAACGCCGTCCGGGAGAAGCGCCATTCCCGTCCGATTTTCCTGGCCGGTATCGCCTCGTCCCGTAACATCTTCAGGAGTGTTTTAGTACTGACCTGAAAAAGCATACTGGCCTCATCCAGGTTAAGGACTTCTTTCTCCCGTGCTTCCATTACAATTCCTTCTTTGTCCTGTTTTTCCCCATTATACCCAGGTTTATCTATCCTGTCAAGATTTATGTTCCTTTAAATTCTCTTATCTTCTTTTAACGTTTCATCGGGTCCATAACGAAAAAAGCCCGCCCGGGGCTTTTCTTTCATTGCATAACATAACTCCATGTACCATATACCATAGACAAATAATTACTTGATTCATCCAGCAGTCAGATCATCGGTCGGCCTTCTGCGCCCATTTTTAGTGCACAATATCCAGAAATCTTCATGCAGAAAATTTGAGTATAATTCTCCAACCACACAGTGCTGACTTACGGCTTTTTGCCAAGCTTAGAAAGTTATCTTTAGCTTAATGTATCGCAATGTATCCCTAAAGCGGGTCAACAACCCGCCTCCTTCTCCAGCGCTTCAACGATTTTCTGCACCGCCTCCTGTTTCTCCTGGCTCAGGCTCCGGATCCGCCGGGCTAAAGCGGCTTCCTGGCCTAAGCTTGCCGGGCATTTTACTTCCCCGCGTATCAGCTGGTCAACGCAGACTCCGAACATATCCGCCAAGACCATGGCTACCTCCAGGGGCGGGTGATTCACATTCACCTCATACTTTTGGATGCTTTCCCGTGAAACCCCCACCAGTTCGGCCAATTTTTCCTGGGTGTAACCCTTCCCCTTCCTTAACCTGCGCAATTCCGCCCCTAATTTCATTTCATATCAACCACCCTTGACAGCAGATTGTTAATGCGTTAATATTGTTATTGTTCATAACATTGTTAAAAAATAATATTAATACCCTCACCCTAGCTATACTGTTCATTTCGTAGCAACGCCTAATAATTCTTATTTTTCTTTCTATTTTACTATAACGGCACTAATGAGGCAATCCGTGGATTTTCCGGTCTTATCCTGCCACAAGAAGCCTCCTGTTTTTTTCAGCGCCATGCTCATGAAGACGCATTACATCAAATTTGTCCGGCTTGGATACGAATTTCGATTTCCTCCGGACTGTTTCGGCCTTGCCAAACCAGGAATTATATTTATTATTAAGGGAGGTCCTGTCATGAATCTTTGCCCCCGCTGTGCTTTACGCGTCGGTAAAGAACCCAATCTTACCGTGAATTGTCTTGGTCTGTCCTTCGGCGAACATAAGCGTGTTTTCTGCGACATCTGTGGCCCGGTCTACGTTGAAAACGATAACGGGATCGAACGGGTCTACCCCGTGCAGACCAATCAGGAGACGGATTCTAAGGGCAAAAGCCAGCGATGACAACGGGAACCAAACATGCTAAGATCTAATTTAATGGCACAATACCGAGAGGAGCTGGTCCCCATCCAAAGAGTCACGCCCGTCTATCGCCAAGGAAATGATCTCTTCATTCTCGATCAAAGCCTTCTCCCCGGCAAGGTTGTTTTTCAACACGTCAAATCCGTCGATGAGTTGGCCATGTACATCCGTACCTTAGCGGTGCGCGGTGCACCGGCCATCGGGATCGCTGGCGCTTATGGCGTTTTCCTGGCCGTCCAAAACGCAGACTCCCTCCAAGCCGCCTGCCAAGACGGGGAAGCCGCCGTCGCAACCCTGGGCGCCACCCGGCCAACCGCGGTCAACTTGCGCTGGGCGCTCCGCCGGATGTGGAAACGCATGCAAGCCGTCTTAACCAGCCTTGAAAGCTCAAACCTTCCCGACGCGGAGAAACTCGCCTTGCTACGCAACGCCCTGCGGGATGAAGCCGACAGCATCCTTGAGGAAGATCGCCGGCTCGGCTTGGCCATCGGCCGGAACGGCTGCTCCTTGCTGCGCGACGGAATGTCCGTGCTTACCCACTGTAATGCCGGCGCCATCGCCACGGGCGGCTACGGCACCGCCCTGGCACCGATCTATGTCGCCCATGAGCAAGGTTACCGTCTCCACATCTTTGCCGATGAGACCCGCCCGCTCTTGCAGGGGATGCGCCTAACCGCCTGGGAGCTGATGACGGCAGGCATCGACGTCACCGTTATCTGCGACAATATGGCCCCCTTCCTGATGCAACAGCACCGCATCGACATGGTGATCGTTGGCGCCGACCGCATTGCCGCCAACGGCGATACCGCCAACAAGATTGGCACCTATGGGTTGGCCCTGTGCGCCAAAGCCCACGGCATACCATTTTATATTGCAGCTCCCTACAGCACCTTCGATCCCAAACTCTGTTGCGGCGCGGAGATCCCCATTGAACAGAGGGATCCCGCTGAGGTCACCGCACTAAACGGTCAAGCCTTGGCCCCGGCAGGTGTAAAGGTCTACAACCCGGCCTTCGACATTACACCGGGTGAGTTAATAACGGGAATTATTACGGAAGAAGGGATTTTAAAGCCTCCCTACCACCAATCAATCGCCACGTATCTCACAGGTAAATCCGCCGGCGATCAATATTAAAAAAAAGCCCACCGCACGGTGGGTAGAGGAGGATTAGAAGGATGATTATCCAATTAAACGTTTCCTCCTCAAAGTTGTTCCCGAAATCACCAAAGGGGGACCTTAGCCGCAAAAAAACAGGCAGGTCCCCCTTAAATCTTCAAGACCTTCCGCAGCCGCCGGACCACCCGGGTTTTCACCCCCAGCTTCCCTTGGGTCCTCAAGATACTCAAGACAATCCTGGCCAAGCGATCCGCATCATGGCGCACATAATCCTTGGTCAGAATCAGCGGCGCCCCCAAGGGAATTGGTCCCAGTTCCCTAATTTTATCCGTGTCCGGTTGGACTGGCTCCGCCCCTTCTTTACGATATCGCTCCAAAAGAGCCTCGGGTATCTCCCTGGTATTGATCAGCACATAATCAATAAGATCCGGTCCGGCATGGTCAATAATGGCCCGGACATGATCGGAGGCGGTGAACCCCACGGTCTCGCCATACTCGGTCATGGCGTTGCAGACGTATACTTTAATCGCTGACGAAGCCCGGATAGCCTCGGCCGTTTCCCGTACCAGCAAATTGGGGATCACGCTGGTAAAGAGGCTCCCCGGACCCAGGATGATAATGTCCGCATCCTTAATCGCCTCAATGGCCTGGGGAACCGGCGAAACATCGTCGGGTTCCAAACGAAGCCGGCGGATCCGCCGCGGGATTTGTCCAATGGCCGATTCACCAGTAATAACCGTACCGTCATCCAGCTCTGCAGTTAACACCACATTCTCCAAAGTGGCCGGGATAACGCGGCCCCGCACAGCCAAAACCTGCGACGAAGCGCGAATAGCCTGTTCAAAATCGCCTTCAATCTCCGTCATCGCCGCCAGGAATAGATTGCCAAAACTATGGCCGGCCAAACCGGTACCCCCGTTAAACCGGAACTGCAGCAATTTTTCCATTAACGGTTCCAGATCAGCCAAGGCAATCAAACAGTTGCGGATGTCCCCCGGCGGCAGAATGCCAAATTCCTTGCGCAACCTGCCTGAACTTCCCCCGTCATCGGCCACGGTCACAATGGCCGTCAGGTTAGCCGTATAATGTTTCAGCCCCCGCAAAATCGTGCCCAGGCCCGAACCTCCGCCAACCACCACAATTTTCGGCCCTCTTTGCAAGGCCTTGACCATCTCCGGGCTCTTCTCCTCCTGGGGTGACCAGGTCAAAACCTCCCAGAATAACCTCCTGGTCACAGCCACGGCTAACCAAAGGCCAACAGTACAGAGCGCCACACCAACCGTCAAGGAGATCCAAGGCTTGCCAGCCAACTCCCAAAAACCGGTCACCAAAAACAGTCCGCTGACAGCAATGACTAAGCCAAAGGTCAACCACACCAGCCACTGTTGCTCAATACGGCGAAGCCCCCTCGAACCAGGCATCGACTTCCCTCCTTCTGCTCCATCACGGGGAAGATGGTTTAGCCATCACCGGGTTGGCCACCCCACTACTTGATATCCCGATGGTCCACCACGACTCTGTACCCCTTGGTCCGTAAAAAGTCCCCCAAACGATTGGCGATGGTCACCGAACGGTGTTGGCCGCCGGTGCAACCAATTCCCAGCAACAGACTGGTCTTGCCTTCCTGAACATAATATGGGATTAAAAACTCCATTAAATCATATAATTTCGAGAGGAACCTGGTGGTAACCGGCCATTTGAGGACATAATTGGCCACTTCTTCCGTATTCCCGTTCAAGGCACGCAAGGACTCAACATAATGGGGATTTGGCAAGAAACGTACGTCAAAAACAAGATCCGCATCCAAAGGAAGCCCGTTTTTAAAGCCGAAGGAGACCACGGTAATAAGCAGTCGTTCCTGTTCCGGCAGGTAACTGAAGTGATTAATAATGGTTTCCCGGAGCTCCCGCGCAGTCAAGGCCGAGGTATCCACAATCTGGGTGGCCTTCCCCCGCAGTTCCTCCAGGCGCTCCCGCTCCAAGCGAATTCCTTCCAGGACACCGCCGGAGGCGGACAGGGGATGACGCCGCCTGGACTCTTTGAACCTGCGGACCAATACCTCATCTTCCGCCTCTAAATAGAGGATTTCATAACTGAAACCCGTCTCTTCCAGAGTCTCCAATGATTCGGAAACATCATCAAAGAAGCTCCCGCCCCGGATATCCACAACCAGGGCAATTCTATTAATACGCCCACCTGATTGGGCGCAAAGTTCTGCAAACTTCGGAATGAGCACCGGCGGCAAATTGTCCACACAAAAGTATCCCAAGTCCTCAAAGCACTTCATGGCTTCCGATTTTCCGGCCCCAGAGAGTCCAGTGATGATCACGAAACGAATCCCACTCACGTTGCGCACCGCCTTTCCTGTCTCTTGGGAGAATTCGTCGGCATCTTCTGTTCTCCTCCCGGAACCTGTTGGTATTCCGTGTTTACAAATTATGCTTCCGGTAGCTCACGGACATTGATTATTTGTTCAACGGTCAAACCAGCAGCGCGGGCGGCCGCCTCCGCCGGTTCCAACCGTCCCACCTCCTCCGGGCGGTGGGCATCGCTGGAGAGGATAAAGCGCACACCACACCCGGCGGCGTGCCGGATCAGTTCCGGTGAGGCCAAGCCATGCCGGGCATTAATCTCCAGCGCCGTCTGCCGCATGGCGCAAACTTTGGCCAATGCCTCGCTGTCAATGGCGATTCTAAGCCCGGGATGGGTCACCGCAAAGATCCGGTAGCGCTGGATGGCAGCGATTAACGCTTGTGTATGAGCTCTTTTGGCCTCTGAGAACCTACGCTCCCCCAGGCGGGCTGCCAAGGACAAGCGGATGAACCTTAGCCCATCCCCCCAGGACTTGGGTATAATCATCGTATGAAACCCCACCAAAACCTGGTCCAATTGCTCCTGGACCGCCTCCGGCACATCCAATTCCCCGTCATAACTGATGATGTTGGCCTCCACCCCCGCCAGAATTTGGATCTCAGGAAACCTCCGCCGCGCCCGCCATACTTCCTCAATAAGTCGTTCAAAATCAGCAATCCGCTTGATGCCCACGTTCCACCAGTTGGCCGGGCCATGATCCGCAATACCGATGGTGGTCAAGCCCCGGGCCAGGGCAGCCCGGACATTATCATCCACCGTCCCCCGGCCGTGGGAGAAGCAGGTGTGGGTATGATAATCAGCGATATACTTCCACTGCTCAATGTACATTTTAAAGATCCCCCGGTCATAGCTTTGCCGGCAAATATGAAGAGCATGATTACACCAGGGAAACTTTCCGCTGCAACAAGTGCCACAAGCGGCGATGAACCGGATACGCCATACCGCTTTTTGGGAGAATTGCCGGAAAAAAGTCCCCACTGCCTTGATGCAACAACAAAGGGTCTCCCGGGAAAGACTAGGGAAGGAGGTGGCGGCAGGATGGAAGAGCGATACGACAGCATCCTTTTTGAACCCATTGACGACAAGGGCATACTGGAGGGAATGGTCCTGTGGACCCTCAATAAACTGGGCCTTGATGAGGAAGGCTTGGCCATGTTCCGCCGGGAGTTTGAGCGCAGCCGGGATCTGTATGTAATGGCGCGGGAAAGCGGCGACGCCGCCCAAGTGGACAAGATTACCAAACAAGCATTAAAATACGTGCCAAAATACGCCCACCTGGCCACGTTGGAGACAAACATCGACCTGGCCCCCAACGTCTGGTTGGATTACGTACAAGAGAGGGGAGGCCTGGAACGCCATCAGCCGGGCGAGACCATGCCCCAGGAGGTCCATTAACTTTTCCCGGCGCGCAAAAAACGGCTCAATGTCTTTTGACTAATTGAGCCGTTATTTTCGTATTTATCGAAAAAGCCCACGCTAATAAAGCAGCCAACCGGCAAACCCGGCCAGGACCAGCATCAAGATGGGGTGGGTCTTGCACAGCAAAAGGACAGTCCCGCCGATGGCAATAAGGACGGCCCGCCAATCCAGCCCCGGGATCTGTGTTCCTGCTGGCAGCATAATGGACCGTGCCAGGATCAGGGCAGCAGCAGCAATGGTCCCGGTCACCGCCGGCCGGACTCCCCCGAAAACCCGTTGCACCCTGGGGTCGTCCCGCCAACGCGCGAGCAGCCGTCCCAGGAGTAAAATAATGAGAAATGAGGGCAACGTCAATGATAAAGTGGCCACTAAGGCCCCGGGAAACCCCGCCAGCCGGAAGCCGACGAAGGTGGCGGCATTGACAGAAAATGGACCGGGGGTTACCTCAGAGATGGCTAAAATATCCGCATACTCCTGGTTTGTTAACCAATTGCGCTGGACAACCTCCTTTTGGATCATGGGGAGGATGGCATAACCCCCGCCAATGGTAAAAAGGCCGATCCGGAAGAAGACAAGGAACATTTGTAAAAAGATCACAGTTTATCACCCCCGCCGGTGGGGTCAACGTATCCATGCTCAGTCCCCCTGGGGATAAACCAACCGGCCAACCCCCCAAAAAGCAGCAGGACCAAAATATGAAGATTGGTAAACGTGGCAACCGCCAGGGCGATCCCAGCGATCAACAGGTGCCAAACATTAAGGATGCTGCCCTTGGCAAACCTTAAGGCCGCCACAAAGATCAAGCCCACCACCCCCGCACGTACGCCCTGAAAAACCCGGGCAACAACGGGATTTTCCATAAACTTGGCAAAAAAGACAGCCACACCGGTAATGACCAGGATGGAAGGGAGAATAACCCCCAGTCCGGCCATAACTGCCCCAAAAACACCCGCTAGGCGGTAACCTAGCAAAAGGGAGGTATTAACAGCAATCACCCCGGGGAGTGACTGGGCTAAGGCATAGTCATCCATCACCTCGTCCCGGCCCGCCCAGCCTTTAGCCGTCACCACTTCCGCCTCCAACAGCGGCAGCATGGCATAGCCGCCACCAAAGGTGAAGGCACCCACCCGGAAGAAAGCCCAAAATAAACTAAGTCCCCGTCGCAAATCGTCTTTTACTCTCATTGACAACTCCTAACAAACTATTTTTAAAGCTGTTTCCCGGAAGAACCAATTTTGCCCCATCCTTACCACTCTTTTCCTTTAGTTTCTTGAGCCGTCTTGCTATTCCTGCCCGCAGTAATTATTTCTTTACCCAACTGAACTGCAATAGTAATCCTACCAGGCCCTCTCTTAGCGGGAAAGGCGATGCTTGCACATCGCCTTCCTCCATTTTATATTATATGTTGCAATCTCCTCTCTCGCCTTTAATTCAAAAGCGCCTCCCCGGCACGGTCGCCTGGGATTTCCGTTGGCGCCGTCACCCCCTCCAAAGACTGCAACTGGGCAATGCGGCCCATATACATTTCGGTTAAAGCATCCGCCTCCTCCTGGGAAGTGGATTCGCTGTAAATCCTAAACACCGGCTCTGCGGCATCGGGCAGTACCAGCGTCCAACCATCATTATGGAAGATTTTTAACCCGTCAATCAACTCCAGTTGCCGATCCTTGTTTTCTTCATATAAATGTCGCATCACCCGGCCTTTGGCCGTCCACGGGCACTCCACTTCCTTCTGGGCCATATAGGTCCGGGGCAACATTTCCACCAGTTGGGAGAGTTTTAATTTCTCCTTGGCCATGAACTCCAAGATCTTCGTCAGAGAGATCAAGGCGTCAAAGGCTGGTTGATACGAACCCCGGCCACTGCCGGCGGGAAAGATCTTCTCCTCTGCCACCTTTTCCATGATGGACCGGGGGTCGGCCTTGGTCCGGATGACCTTACCATGATACTCCCGGGCCATCTCCTCAATCACCCGCGGCGCCGTGACCGGCACAGCCACCGTCTCCCCGTCGGTAGCCTTTAGCACCATCATCGCCAGCAACGCCAACAGTTGTTCGTCTTTGACCAGCCTGCCCCGCTCGTCCACCAAGATCAAGCGCTCGGCATTATTATCCACAACGATGCCCAGATCCGCCCGCTCTTGCACCACCCGTTCCCCCATAATATCCAGGGCCGACAAGATCTCCCGCAGGGTCTTGGGGCGCCCTTCCGGGTTTTCGCCGGCCGGGTTCAGGGTAATTACTTCACAGCCCAGACGTTCCAGCAAAGAAGGGAGTAACAGCGACAGTGTCCCGGCATCATAATTGGCAATGATCTTCAAACGCAAGCTGCGGATGGCCGACGCATCGGTGGACTGCAACAGTCCATCCAGGTATTGGTGGATTAACCGGGGAACAAAGGCCACTTCACCTGTGTCTTCCATCCCTGCCCGGGCAAAATCTTCTCCAAAAAAAGCGTTTTCCAGTTTCCGTTGGAGATCTCTGGAGATATTCAGCCCCTTCTCATCCAGAAACTCCAGGCGCACATCGGTGGCTTTATCCGGCACCACGCGCACCTGGACACCTCCTTGCGCCCCTAAGATAGAAACCGCATAACGGGTGATGGGCGTCGTTGTCGTTCCCAGATCATAGAGGTCAATTCCCGCCATGAGCAGCCCCGAAGCCACCGCCCGCTTCAAGGCGCGGCAGGGCTTGCAGCTATCTGCCCCGATTACCACCCTGGCCTGCTTGCCGATGATGGAACCAAAGGCCGCTCCGAGTTTTGCGGCAAACTCCGGCGTGATATCCACATTAACCGTGCCTTCTACTCCCATATAGCTAAAGAGGCTTTTGACGCTGCAGGTCCCCCACACCAGGCTCTCCCGGAGGGCGGAACCGCTCTCAACCAACTTCTCCGGCCAAACCTTGACCCCCGGGTAAACAGTGGTACGGCCGCCCACTGTGCACCCCTCGCCCAACACGGCACCCTCGTAAACCGCAACTTTGGCTTTCAAATGGCACCTGTCAGCCAGGATCGCCCCGCGCAGTTGGCAATGCTCGCCAATATAACCATGCTGCCAAATGATGGACCGCTTCACAGAGGCATCCTCTTGGACCCAGCCATGGGGGCCGATCACCGAAAACTCTTCGATCCTTGCCCCTTTACGAATTCGGGTGTAGTCGCCCAGCAAGACCGGACCGGTGATCTCAGCCCCCTCAACAATTTCCACACCTTCACCCGCCCAAACACCGGGCCCAATCTCTGTTCCCGGCAGATCCAACCGGATCTTCCCCGTCAAAAGGTCGTAATGGGCCTGGCGGTATTGGTCCAGGTTTCCAATGTCCGACCAGTAACCGTCGGCCACATATCCATACAAGGGGGCGCCGGCGGCTAGGAGCTTGGGAAAGAGATCTTTACTGAAGTCAAAATTCTCCCCATCCCTATAGAAGGAGAAGATCTCCGGTTCCAAAATATAAATGCCGGTATTGACCGTATCACTGAACACCTCGCCCCAACCCGGCTTCTCCAGGAAACGGCAGATCCGCCCCTCAGGCTCGGTGATCACCACCCCGTACTCCAAGGGATTGTCCACCTTTGTCAGCACCAAGGTGGCCATGGCCTTTTTCTCTTTATGGAACCGGATGGCTGCGGTCAAATCGATGTCAGTTAAGGCATCGCCGCTAATAACCAGGAAGGTCTCGTCCAAAAAATCCTTGGCATTCCGGACCGAGCCAGCGGTCCCCAGGGGAGTCTCTTCCACCCGGTAGGACAGTTCCAACCCAAACTCCCGGCCATCGCCGAAGTAATTACTGATTTTCTCCGGAAGATAAAACAAAGTTGCCACCACCCGGTTCAAACCATGGCGCAAGAGCAACCCGATGATATGCTCCATCATCGGCCGGTTGGCAATGGGCACCATCGGTTTTGGGATACCGCAGGACAAGGGCCGGAGCCTTGTCCCCTTCCCCCCTGCCATAATCACTGCCTTCAAAATCCTCATCCCCCTGTGCTTCTCTGATAAATAGCGCAATGGTTCCTCCACTTGTCAGTGGATCTCACGATAACGGCTGACTTCATCCCCATCCATCACCTTGACCATACGGGCCATGGCTTCGTTCCTTCCTTCTTCTTCACCCGTCACTGGCCGCCAATCCGACTCCAGGTATTCTTCATAGACCTCCTTATAAACTTTAACGGTTTCTGCTGCTATTTTCTGCCAGTTATAGATCTCTTGCACATCTTTCCAGGCCCTTTCCTTTAGTTGCTGGGCATGGTCCGGATGCTCCAGCAGCCAGAGAATATTGTCTGCCAAGGACAGGGGATTATCCGTAAAAGCCTTCAAGCCATTGACACCATGCAGCACAATCTCACTAATCCCACCGCTATCCGAAACCACCACCGGCACCCGGGCGGCCATTGCTTCCAACGCCACAATTCCGAAGGGCTCGTACAAGCTGGGAAAGACGGCGACATCAGCCCCCCGGTAAAGGGCATTCCGGGTAAAGTCGTCAATATAACCCGTGAAATATACCCGCTGAAAGATGCCCAACTGGTAGCAGCGCTCCTTCAACTCATGCTCATAGGGACCCCTGCCGGCAATGATGAACTTTACCTTATCAAACCGTCGTAACACATGGGGAATTGCCTCCACCAGAACGCCCAATCCCTTTTCTCGGACCAACCGACCAACATAAAAGACCATCCGTTCATCATCGGCCACATAATTCCGGCGGACCTTCTGCAGATCACCACTGACTTCAAAGATCTCGGGGTAGACCCCATTGGGGATAATCCGCAGCTTATCAACGGGCGTCTGGAAAACCGCCTGCAATTCATGGTACATATACTTGCTGCAGCAGATGATCCGCCATGCTTCGTAACCCAACCACCACTCCACATTACTAATGTAGCGTTGCAGATCATTATGCAAACCATGATTCCGACCGTACTCCGTCGCATGGATCGTTGCCACCAGCGGCAAGCGCCAACCGTGTTTTAAAAGTTTACCGGCATACGCCGCCAGCCAATCGTGGGCATGAATGATGTGGAAGTTTAAACCCTTGGCTTTCAGCTCCACCGCCTTCTCCACCATATTCAGATTCAGCTGCAACACCCAGGTGAGAAAGTCCGGTGTCGAGGGGTTGTTCATCGGGACCCGGTGAACCATTATACCCTGATCGGACTCGTACTCCGGCAGGTTCTCCACCCCACACGTAATCACATGTACATGATGGCCTTGCTTGACCAAGGCCAAGGCAAGATCATGGACATGACGGGCAATACCTCCCACAATTTTGGGAGGAAATTCCCAACTCAACATCAAAATCTGCATCAACTCACCCCATTACAGCATAATTTCCCACCTTGCCCCAGCACTTCTGCGGATCTGGATAATCTTAGCCTACCCGGAAGAATCAGAAAACATACGGCCAAACGGCCCTTTAACAAAGGACATTTTTCATTGCCTGTCCATATTATCTTCATATTTTTTTCATATCCCCATGCTATATTTAGTTCAAAACCAACTGGAAACCGAGAATTGAAAGGAGTGTTGGCTTATGAAACGGCATCTTATGACCGGTATTGTCTCTGTGTTATTATTGGCGCTTGCCGCCCAATGCGGGTTGGCCATGGGGCCCCACAAGGTTAAAGGGGACAAATGGATGAAGGAGTTAAATCTCAGCTATGAGCAGCAGGAGAAAATCTTGGAGATCCGCCAGCAGCACGCCCGGGAGACCCAACCCATCCGTCATGATCTGCAGAAGAAACGCTTGGAACTGAAGAAACTATGGGCGGCCAAAAACCCGAATCAGAATGCCATTATTGCCAAAAAGCAGCAGATCGTAGCATTAGAGGTGCAATTACAGTTTAAAAAACGGGCGATGCGAGAAGAGATCAACAAGGTACTAACCACTGAACAACTGAAAAAACTCTCGGAAAAACAAGGCCATATCCACGGCCACGGTCCGAAGAAAGGACCCCGCCGCGGTCCAGGCCTGAAGGGACAAAAAGGTGACGGTTGCCGGGCAGAAAAGGGTCCCCGTCCAAACTGTGGCTGCTGCAACCATTAAACAACCGAAAAACCCCGTCTTTACGACGGGGTTTTCTTTTTGCCCGGCGGTTGCCGGGCCATAGTAGTCCTGCCTGTTGTATCCTGTAGACTACTATATTTCGTTTCAATTAAAACCGCCTAAGAGGAAAAAATAGCCTCCGGGAGCTGTTTTTTATACCATATTATTGAAATGGGCGGTGGCAATTTCTACACCTTCGATGGTTTTCAGTTTTCCCACCAGCTGATCCACCCTTGCCCGTTCAGCCTCCATTGCCAAAGTGATTAACCCCTTCTCCTTCGATGGGCTGGGTACGCCAAAACGTCCAATAATCTCCGATCCAAATTCCGTAACCACCTCTTGCACCCTGGGGGCGCGCTCTCCCCTTTCATCCACGAGAATACTCACCAACGACAACCCTTTACCCAAACTCATCCCCCCTTTGAGCCATTGGCCCGGTACTTACCAATCCAACAGTGCATAAATTAAAGCAACCCCGGACAAAGGAAGGTGGCAATTTCATGTCCCATCACAGGCACCGTGAAGAATCCCATGCTAATGTACCTTATGCCTTCACCACCGACGACATCCGCCGCCTGGAAGAGATCAAACGCAAGCTTAGCCCGGGTGGCCGGAAGGTCGTCAACCTGATTCTAGAGTTTTTCAATGAAGATGGTCGTTTAAACCTCTTTAAACTGTTGGAGCTAGGTCAATTAATGATGGGTAAATATGGTCTTGCTTCGGAAAATCCCTCAAGCCCCAACCCCTTTGAGCAGATGAAGGATTTCGCCCTGACCGATCTCCTCCAGCATTTGGCCAAGAATTTTCCTGCTCAGCCAGGAACAAGGGACGGACAGTAACGGGGGATACCCAAGCGGCATCCCCCATTCCTATTGTTCCATCTGTTTGGCCAAAAAGCCGGCGGCCGTCTCCACAATCTTCTGCTCCAATTCGCCCATGGTTACCCCTGGTTCCTTTGAGGTCAAGATTACCGCGCCAATCGGGTCCCCCTCTGCAATAATCGGGGCAATTACTTGGGCAGTAAACTTACATTCCCCTTCATCCTCCAGGATGGGGCAGGCTTCGCAATACTTGTGATCACCAGGCTTAGCCATTAACACAGTCTTCCGGTCTTCAATGGCTTTTTCCACGGCCCGCGAGATCGGCTTATCCAAAAATTCTTTTTTAGGCGCACCGGCCACAGCCACAATCATGTCCCTGTCGGCAATTAGCGCAATGTGTCCGGTGGATTCATAAAGCGAATCTGCATACTCCTTGGCAAAATCCCCCAATTCCCCAATGGGCGAGTATTTCTTCAGAATGACCTCGCCTTCGCGGTCAACAAAGATCTCGAGTGGATCACCCTCACGGATGCGCAGGGTTCTTCGGATCTCTTTGGGGATGACGACCCGGCCCAGATCATCAATTCGTCGCACGATACCAGTCGCCTTCATCCCGGCCCCTCCTTTGATTTCCACCTATCCCCAGTGTATACCGACTTTTTTCACCATCTCAATCATTTCGCGAAGCGTTCCATGGCCCGCATTACCCCCACGGACAAACTTTGCCAAAGCAGCGCCTCGCCAAAGGTAAGATGTTGTTAAGCGGCGGCTTTACCAATGATAGTATATTCCTGAACTAACATGATTATTCATTTTTGCCACCGTTACGATCCGGTTCCACCAGGGCACCCCTAGCTTACCCGTCTTTTTGGAAAAAATACTCGGCTCTCCACCCTTCCCAATTTTAAAAATAACCGCAATAATCCAGTTAGCCCCAGGCACAAACAGCAAAACCCCGTTTTTCTTACCCGGCCAGTGTTTGAAGGCACTCCAAGATCCGCTTGAGCAACATCGCCTGGGACAATCCTGTCATCCGCCAGCGGAGAACAGATGTCCGGCCGGGTTGGTACCGAAAGGCCCCTGGATATTTGCCGATTATCGGCAGAACTTTCTCCGCAGCCAGGGACAGGCCCGGGAACATCCGTGCGACAATCTCCTGGCGTTCCTGGGTCAAGGAGGCGATCCCAATGGCTTTAGCCATAAACTTTATCTTGGCAACAGCAAAGAGATTCTCCACTGGAGCTGGCAGGTTGCCAAAACGGTCCAAGACCTCGTCCTCCAGCGCCTCAATCCCTTCAAGGCTGGTTGCCGCCGCAGTCCACCGGTAGATCTCCACCCGTTGCTTGATATCGTTAATATAATCCTCCGGCAACAGCGCATCCACAGGCAGGTCGATGGCGGGTTCGGGCGTTTCCGGCTGCTGCTCGCCCTTGCGTTCCCGGATGGCCTCCTCCAACAACTTGCAATAAAGCTCAAAACCAACGGCAGCAATATGACCGTGTTGTTCCGGACCCAGGAGATTGCCGGCGCCGCGGATCTCCAGATCCCGCATGGCAATCTTAAAGCCTGAGCCCAAGTCAGTGAAGTCCCTGATAGCCGCCAGCCGTTTCTCCGCGACCTCGCCAATGATCCGGTCCTTCCTGTAGGTAAAATAAGCATGAGCCACCCGGTTGCTCCTGCCTACCCTGCCCCGCAACTGGTAAAGTTGGGCCAGGCCAAAACGATCCGCATCATAGACAACCAGCGTGTTTACATTGGGAATATCCAGTCCTGTCTCAATGATAGTGGTACAAACCAGGATATCGGCCTCACCCTGGTAGAAATCGAACATGATCCGTTCCAGTTGCTCCTCACTCATCTGGCCATGGCCCACCAAAATCCGGGCCTCCGGGACTAGGTTCTGCAGGTACGCAGCCATCCGGTCGATGGTCTCCACCCGGTTATAGACAAAGTAAACCTGGCCGCCCCGGTCCATCTCCCGGCGGATGGCCTCCCGGATAATCTCCTCATTAAACTCCAGCACATAAGTACGCACCGAAAACCGGTCTTCCGGCGGGGTATCAATGATGCTCATATCGCGGATCCCCACCATGGACATGTGCAGAGTTCTGGGGATGGGAGTAGCGGTCATGGTCAAGACATCCACCCGTTTACTGAGCTCCTTTAACCGTTCTTTATGGGAGACCCCGAAGCGTTGCTCCTCATCAATGATCAAAAGACCCAGATCCTTAAAGACAATATCCCGGGAGATAAGCCGGTGGGTCCCTATGACCAGATCCACCCAGCCTTCAGCCAAGCCCAGCTTGGTTTCTTCCTGTTCTTTCGGGCTCTGGAACCGGCTCATGGCCCTGATGGTCACCGGATAACCACTAAAGCGCTGGGAAAATGTCTGGTAATGCTGTTGACACAAGATGGTGGTAGGAACCAACACGGCCACTTGCTTGCCATCCATTACCGCTTTGAAGGCAGCGCGCATCGCCACCTCCGTCTTGCCATAACCCACATCGCCGCATAATAACCTGTCCATGGGCCGGGGGCGCTCCATATCCTCTTTAATTTCTTTAATGGCCTTTAATTGATCGGGTGTCTCTTCATAGACAAAGGCCTCTTCAAACTCCTTTTGCCAGACGGTATCCGGGGCAAAGGCGTGTCCGGGCAGGGATTGGCGTTCAGCGTACAGCGCCAGCAGCCCCTCGGCCATCTCCTGCACCGATTCCTTAACCCGGTTCTTCACCCGCTGCCAATCCCCGCCGCCCAACCGGTGCACCTTCGGCGGCTCATCCTCAACCCCCACATATTTTTGGAGCAGTTGCATCTGGTCCACGGGGACAAACAAACGGTCATCACCGGCATAGGCCACCTCCAGGTAATCCCGGTGAACACCGGCGATCTCCAAGGTCTTGATGTTGACATACCGGCCGATGCCATGATTGATATGAACCACATAATCCCCGGGTTTCAAGTCAGAGAATGCAGTCAGCTTGACACCCTCACTGGAAAACCTGACCCGTTTTGGCCGCCGCGCCTGCCCGAAGATCTCAGCTTCGGTATAAATGGCCAGCTTTCCTTGGGGATAGATAAACCCCGACTCCAAAGTCCCCTCCATGATATAAACCGTACCGGGCGCGGGCGCACCACCGACCGGTCCCAACACGGCAGGAATCTCTGCCTCGGCCAGGCTGCGGCGCAAATGTTCCCGGCGTTCCTGCCCATAAACCAGCAGGCCAACAACGACCCGCTCCTTGTGATGCCGCCGCAGCACATCCAAGAATTCCCTACTTTTACCGGCAAACCCCTCCACCGGGCGTAACGGCAAGGTAATGTTGGCCCTGGACCGTTTCACGGAATGCGTCAAAACCGAGAGATGTATTATTGCCTGCTGGTACACCAGGGGAATAAGCTCCTCTGCAGTAAAAAGTCCCGCCTGTTCCTGGGGCAAAATCAGGCCCCGGTCCAGACTACTCGAAAGGGTTTTGGCGTTTTCCAACGCCCGTTGGCGATAATACTCTTCACCCCGGACCGGTTCGTCCAGAATCACATGGGCTGTGGGCAAGTAATCCAAGAAACTAGCTAACTCCTGGTGAATCAAGGGAATAAACCGGTCGGACCCGGGAAAGGGGGTGTTACTGGCCAACCGGTGTAATAATTCTTCCATCCGCGCCTTTAACTGAAGCGCTTCCCCCTCTGACTCCTGGCCTTTTAGGGCGCTGACCTGATGGGCAAGGCTCTCCCGGATCGCCGGCTCCGCCCGGCGAAACTCCTCTTCCGTCCAGATCCCTTCCCGGGCGGGGTAAATTGTGTAACGGGAGATCTGTTCACAAGAGCACTGGGTTTGAGGGTCAAACTCCCGGATGGAATCCACCTCATCACCAAAGAACTCGATCCTCACCGGTAGATCACAAGCCGGTGCAAACAGATCCACAATATCCCCGCGTACGCTGAATTCACCGGGATTCTCCACTAGTTCCACCCGTTCATAACCCAACATCACTAAAGCATTTAACAGAAAATTACGTTCGACGGCCTGCCCTAAAGTAATCTCAATAACACGGGAAACCAGGAGCTCAGGGGGGAGCATCTTGCGCTCTAAAGCGGCCCAAGATGTAATGACCAGCTTCCTTTCCTCTGCTAAGACCCGTTCGGCTGTGCGCAGCCGCACACCTGCAATCTCCCGTTCATAGGCCTCTTCGTGAGGAAGCAGTTCATAAGCGGGAAAATATAGGAGATTTGCTTTACCCACCCAGACCTCGAGATCCCGCAGTAGCACCTCAGCCTGGCGGGGACTGAAGGTTATGACCAACAAATGCTCCTTGGCCTGCCGCCATAAAGCAGCAAGGACCGCTGCCTTTTGCCCACCGTTTAAGCCGATAATCGTTGTGGCCTTATCCTTTGGAGATTTATTCAGAAGAATATTCTCCCACTCCGGACAGGCGCGGATTTGCTCTTCCACCCATTCCAGCATAGAAACTCCTCCCAAGCCACACCTTTATCCCTTCTGTCCCGCCGTTCGTACCAAACCGGTGCAAAGAGGATCTCCCAAGATGTAACCTTATGTTGCAAACTGCACAAACAGACGCCTTCTTTTCTGGTTGTTTCATAAATTCATTAAAAGCCCACGCCAAGAAGGGCTCGACAGCACGCCCAGCCCCTTTCTTCTCATTATTAAATTATATCCTGTGAACCATACTTCAATGTATACTCCGGCAAAAGCGAAGGATAGATTGTTCCAACAGAAGATGCCCAACAGCGAAAGAGGGATTTCCCCATTCCTACTCCCTTTGGTTCCTCCGGTTAAAGCGGTTCATGGCCGCCTCAATTCCCTCCGCCACCAACACCCGGATGGCTTCCACGGCCACCTCAAGCACAGGCGCAAACTTCTCCCACTCATCCGGAGGAAACTCTTCCAGAACATATTCGGCAATATCATAAACAGGCCCAGGATGCCCAATCCCCAAACGGACCCGGGGGAAACCGCTGCCCAAGACAGCAATAATGGATTTTAACCCGTTATGCCCGCCGGCACTGCCCTCTTTCCGCACCCGGATGCTACCGGGCGCTAATGCCAGGTCATCCACCACCACAATCACCCGTTCCGGAGGCACCTGGTATTTCCGGGCTAGGGCACCCACGGCTTGTCCACTATTATTCATATATGTCTGGGGTTTAACCAAAATTACCCGGCAGTCGCCCAGCTGTGTCCTGGCGGTCTTTGCTTGACTGCCCCAATTCTTTTCCCAATGGGCCTTAGTCAGCTCAGCCAAGCGGTCTAACACCAAAAACCCGGCATTATGCCGGGTTCGTTGGTAACGGGCGCCGGGATTCCCCAAACCGACAATCAGAAACAATTCGCCCAGGATCCTACTCCTCCTTATTCTTCTCTGTCTTGTCCGGCGCGGTTTCTTCCCCTTCGTTACCGGCAACTGCCGCAGAAACCGCCGGTTGAGCCACGGTGACAACAATCTCGTCGGGATCCGTTAAGACCTTTACACCAGGGGGGACTGGCAGATCCTTAACAAGAATTTGACTGCCAATGGTTAGCCCTGCTGTCGGCATCTCAATCCGCTTGGGAATCTCCGCCGGCAAACAGGAGATACTTAGCTCATGCAAGAGTTGCCCAATTAAACCGCCATCGGGTGTCTTCCGCACATCTTCCTCTATGCTGATGGGGACCTTGACCTCAACCGGTTCATTTAAGGCAACTTCCACGAAGTCCACATGAATTGGTTGCCCGCTTATATGATCATACTGAACTTCTCTGACCAAAACCGTATGTTTCCCCTTGCCCACGCTTAACTTGACTAAACGATTCAGCGCTCCCCGGGTCAGGGCTCGCCCCAAAACCCGGGCATCAACCGACAGGGCAATGCTGTCTTGGCCGGGCCGACTAAGGACCGCCGGGATCTGTCCTAAGCGGCGCAATTGCCGGGCAGCCCCCTTTCCAATTTCTTCACGAAGAGATGCCGTCAATTGAAGTTCCATAACGATGCCTCCATATCTATATTTTACTTAATTGATGGAAAACGATCGCAATAGAATCATTCAATTCTCTACGCATAAGTATAATAGCCAGGGAGCACTCTGGAAGGTGCTGGAAACAGGCTAAGCATTAGTTATAATTGCTTATAAATAATTATTTGTAATTATAACACTACTAATTATAACACTACCCACCCATGAAGGCAAATCACCGGCGGTAGCGGGGAAGCCAATTCTCTTTGACCACCTGCCGGCTGCGCGCCACCGCCAAAGACTTGGCTGGCACATCCTTGGTAATAGTCGAACCAGCGCCAATCGTCGCCTCGTCGCCAACGACAACAGGGGCGACCAGATTGGTGTTACTGCCCACAAAGACCCGGTCACCAATGACCGTCTGGTGTTTATCCTTCCCATCGTAATTGCAGGTAATCGTACCGCACCCGATATTAGTGCCGCTCCCCACCAAACTGTCACCAAGATAGCTAAGATGGGGCACTTTGCTGCCAGTGCCGATATGGGCGTTTTTCAACTCAACAAAGTCGCCGATCTTCACATTATCCTCCACCACCGTACCCGGGCGCAGGTAGGCAAAGGGCCCGATCTGGACGTCATTGCCAACCGACGCATGATCAAGGACCGACCGGCTGACGCGGGTGCCATTTCCAACCTTCACTGAAGTGAGCTGTGTGAATGGCCCAATGATACAATCGGCGCCAATCTCCGTCTCCCCTTCCAGGATGGTCCCGGGCAGGATCTGGGTGTCTTGCCCGATGCTCACCCTTGGATCAATATAGGTGGTTGCCGGATCAGCAATCGTCACCCCCGCCAACATCCAATGCTCCAAGATCCGCCGGCGCATGATGGCCTCCACTTCGGCCAGGGCCTTACGGTCATTGGGCCCAATAATCTCCTCGTTATCCTCCACCACAAGGGTGGCCAATTTTTCCCCGTCAGCCTTAAGCAGCTTGATCACATCGGTCAAATAGTATTCGCCCTGGGCATTTTGGGGTGAAAGCCGCGGCAAAACCTTCAATAAAGCGGAGATCCGGAAACAATAAAACCCTGTATTGATTTCACGAATGTTCTTCTCCTCTGCGCTGGCGTCTTTTTCTTCAATAATGCCCGCCAACTCGCCGGCAGCATTGCGGATAATCCGGCCATAACCAAAGGGTTGGTCCAGGATGGCCGTTAAGACCGTGGCTGCAGCGTTCTGGGCACAATGGACCTCCACCATGCGGCGGAGGGTCCCGGCGGTAATCAGCGGTGTATCACCGTAAAGCACCAGCAGGTTGCCGTCCTTCAAGTGGCGCAACCGCTCCTGCGCCATCATCACTGCATGGCCGGTACCCAGCTGTTCTTCTTGGATGATGTAGTCGGGATAATCGCCCACAGTCTCTTTGACCTCTTCCGCCCCAAAGCCAACCACCACCCAAGGGCGGTTTGGACTAACCTCTGCAGCGGCGCGCAGGACATGACTGACCATCGGCAAGCCGCAAACACGGTGAATCACCTTGGGATGCTTGGACTTCATCCGGGTCCCTTTCCCAGCGGCTAAAACCAATACTTGTATCTCCATTATTTCGCTCCCCTCTCGGAAGGAAGATCATTTTTCCCATCCCGCCGGAAATTCGCTCTTACCACTGCCAACTCCTGCATAAAAATAATCTCCTGTAGTTTTTTTATCCTATTCAGGAATTAATAAATTATCCTTACCGGGGCTCGGCGGAGAAGGATTTATCCTAAACAGCACAGTCGCTCCGGCAGTCCGGCAGCAACATCTGGGTGAACTGGAGCAACAAAAGACCCCCGTCCAATAAACGGGGGCCTTTGCTTTCGTGATATGGCTGGGGCGGCTGGATTCGAACCAACGCATGCGGGAGTCAAAGTCCCGTGCCTTACCGCTTGGCGACGCCCCAACACGCAAAAATGATTATAACAAACATGCCCGCCAGTGTCAATACGTATTGGGGCAGTAAAACTTTCCTCACTGCGCCTTTTCGTACTCGGTCAAGATTGCGCTTTGGATCAGTTCTCTCGCCTCCGGAGTAATGGGATGTGCGATATCCCTAAACTCACCACCTGGCGTCTTCCGGCTTGGCATTGCAACAAACAGACCATTTTGCCCTTCAATGACCCGGATTTCCCGGACCACAAAAGCATTGTCAATGGTAATTGATGCAATTGCCTTCATCTTCCCATCGGTAACGACCTTTCTCAACCGCACATCTGTGATGTTCATCCATTCCACCTCTTTATGGTTAATGGATGATTAATTCCACATCCAGCGGTAAACTCCTGCTGATTTTTGTGAAAAATTTATTAATTCCCTTTGCTCTGATTTTTCCTTCTTCATCTTGCGGTCCGGGCCGTTAATGGACCAGTGCTTTCCGGGCCAACTCCAGATCACTGGGTTTATCCACATCGATCCCCACTTCCGGATAGGGCGAGATGATCCCGGCGGCCTTTAATTGCAGGATGTTCTCCACCCGCCATTCAATTTCACCCACCGTCAGGCGGCCAGCCAAAAATTTAAGGACAAAGCGAAATCCCAGCATCTTACAGAGTTTGAGCGGTTTTTTCCGCAAGGCAATGGCTTGGGCAATCCGCCGGCTATGCTCACGAAAGACCTTGGGGTGAAAGCGAACAATGTTGCCCCCGGTAAAAGTACCGTCTTTAAGCCGCACATAAGTGCGGCGCACTCCGGGATATTTGGCCTCGTTAACCTCCCGGGAGACAAAGGAGTAATGGATATCCGCCGGCCGGGCTTCACAGCGACGGAGAAAATCCTCCACCGCCGCAGGGGTGATTAATGGAATATCCGAGGTAACTACTAAAACAGGTTCCTCCGGCTGTAACGCCTCAAACGCCCTTGACAATGAATCAATCATGGTCTTGCCGGGGGGGACCGTTCTCCAGACCTTGGCCTTGGCCTCCGGTGAGAGGATCCCATCGGGAATCGCCATGGCAATCCGCTGGATACTCTTTACCGCAGCCAACGCATCAATCACCAGCTCCACCATGGGCCGGCCGGCAACTTCGATCCCTGCTTCATATGGCGAAGGACTACATCCCCGTAAGGGGCCGTTATTTAGCGCTCCGGCTAAGATTATTGCATCCATGATGAATGTCCCCCTTTTGGTTGCTGCCTGCCTAAGATCATTTTTTCTTTTCGTTCCGAATCGCTTCCATCAGCCCGTTTTCCGCATTCTCAATATGTTCCTGGGCCAAGCGCCGGGCTGTCTCCGGATCCCGCGCAGAGATGGCTTCAACAATCTTCTTGTGCTCCTCCAGAGCCGCCCGCATCCGGCCGGGATAAGCCAGGGACGTTTGACGAAAACGTTGGATCTGCTCCCGCAGATTATTAATGATCTGGCCCAAACGCCGGTTACGGCTGGCCTTGTAAAGCATGGCATGGAAATTGGTATCAATATCCACCACGTTGGTGATGTCACCGTTTTCAATCCCTTTTGCGATCTGGACAAGATGACGTTCCAGGTCCTCCAACTCTGTTTCGGTGATCCGTTCCGCCGCCAGTTCTGCCGCCAAACCCTCCAGGGCGCCCCGGATCTCAAAGACATCCGATACATCCTTCATCGAAAGGCCGGAAACATATGCGCCTTTCCTGGGGATCATGACGACCAATTCTTCCAGTTCCAACTTGCGGATGGCCTCCCGCACCGGGGTCCTGCTGACACCCAACTCCTCAGCCAATTGAATCTCCATCAGCCGCTCACCAGGGGGAAGCTGGCCGGAGATGATCGCTTCACGCAGGGATTCAAAAACCAGCTCACGCAGGGGTTTATAACTATCCAACTTAATGGGGACCAGCGGCTTTCGCTCCATGGTGTCGCCTCCTTCAGTTGCAGATCTCGATTAGTTCTATCCCACGGTCCTCCGTGGTCACCGGTTCGGCCCAGAGGCCGTCCTTACGCAGCTGTTGCGCGAAGGCCCTGGCCTGAGCGTCCTCACGAAAGCCCCAGACAAAGAGGGTTGGGCCGCTGCCGGACATTCGCACAGGCAAACCGCGATTTTGAAGTTGTTGAAACAAGTCCTCAACCTCAGGATACAGTGGGAATACCACTGCTTCCAAGGCGTTACCCCAGGCCTTCGGTAGCTCTGCAACCTTTCCCTCCCGGATCAGCTGGACTACCCTGGGCACATCCGGGTGGGTGGCAAATCCCATTCGATCCCAAGCCTGGTACACCCGGGGCGTACTCACCGAAAGCGGCAGTTTCACTAAGACCAACCACCTTCTGCCCAATGAAGGCAGCGGAGTCAAACGCTCCCCGATTCCTTCCGCCAATGCCGTGCCCCCGGTCAGGCAGAAAGGCACATCGGCGCCAAGCTTTACTGCTAGTTCCGCTAAGGTTTCGTGGGAGATGTTTAAATTCCACATTCGATTCAAGCCAAAAAGAACACCGGCAGCGTCCGCGCTCCCACCGCCAAGCCCGGCAGCTACCGGCAGCTTTTTTTGAATATGAATCCGGATGCCCCGGGCCAATCCGGCCAAACTCCGAACGGCCTCGGCCGCCCGGTGGGCAAGATTCGCCGGCCCTGTCGGCAACAGGGGATCAGAGGAAGTAACAACTATCCCTTCTTCCGCTTCTTCCAATATCAGCTCATCCCCCAGGGAGATGGACTGCATTACCATGGCCACATCGTGGTAGCCGTCGGGACGCCTCCCTAAAACATCCAAGGCTAAGTTGATCTTGCCCCTAGCCAATAAACGGATCCCCTGCACCAAAATCCTCCTTAAACCACCATGCCTGTTGTGATTATCTTATTACAATACAATATTATACAACAAAGGAGCCGGACAAGAAAGTCCGACTCCCGTAGGGAAAAAGATGACCGTGCACCGGTTCCCGACAATTCCTTCCCAGACGTACTTTGGCAGCCAGCTCCAGCCAGGTTGCCTTGCGGCACACGAAAGGGCGGGTTTACCGTTGCTTCCTTCCGGACCTGGCGGGGTTCACCCGTTTCCGTTGCGCAAGACCCGGCCCTCAACACTACTTACCAAAGCCGGTTCCAAGAAGAAAAGCCTCAAACCGGAATTCAACCCTGCTATAGCGGGTTGCAGGTTACAGGGCACCGCTACCTCCCCGTCTAGCACGGTCAAAATTCAGCATGAAGTTTATTATATCATATGCTGAGCTTCTCGGCAAATTCTTTTCGCAAGCAATCTTTTCTATACCGCATAATCTTTTCCTGTCTCCTGGCTAGCGTTCCCAGGCAAAAGCCGGGGTAATACCCGTCAACCAGTAGGCCTCAGGGGTAATAGACCGGAGATCCGCCGCACTAAGCTGCTTTAGCGAGGTTTTGCCCAGGGTGCGCAGTCCTTCTTCCATCTCCAGGACGGTGGAATGAACGAAATTGTAAACATAACGTGCAGCTTCATCCACCCGCAACCGGCGGGAGAGCACGTCCTGGTACCAGTTGATGCTGCCAATGGGCTCCCACGGCAAGGCAATATTCCCCTGATTATGGGCAGAAGCAAACAACACCATCGTCCCCAAATTAACAGCATCCGCCCCTAGGGCCAGGGCTTTTAAACAATCCCCCGGTGAAAACAGGCCACCGCTGATGATCAGACTAACCTTCTTTTTCACGCCGGCATCGGTGAGAAAGCGCACTGCCCGTAGGAGCGCCAGGATGGTGGGCAAGCCAAAATCATCGGTTAAGATCGGCAATCCCCCGGAGGTGGCCGCGTTCATCCCATCAACCGTAATAAAATCCACACCTGCCTGGACCACCAGGTCCAAATCCCGCTCCAAGGAGATGGGGCCAGCCCCCAATTTAACCCCAACCGGCACGTCACCGTTGATCTTCCGGATTTCTTTGACCAGTTCCCGCAGGGAGATGGGTTTGCCTCGCCAGACCAGATGGGAATGGGTGACAATCTTTTCGCCCGGTCGGAGTCCGAACATTCTTCCCACCCGCCCCCGCAGGATTTTCTCGGACGTCAAGTTGCCGGCAGAACCGGTAACCCCCTGCCCGATCTGGATTTCGACCATATCTGCATCACGAATCGCTTCATCTGGCATCCACCCCTCACGGCCATATTGGACAATGTACTTTCCAACATGCCTGCGTTCCTCGGGCAGGTAAGGCCCCTCTCCGCTGTTGGTAGCCGTTCCCAGGAGCGTAGCTGCTTTAGCCCAGGCAATTTTAGTCTCAAAGCTGACTCCCACTCCATAACCCATGCCAGAAATAAGTATGGGAATGTCCAACTCCAGCGGCCGCTTGGCCTGGGGACCGATGGTTACTTTCATATCCACGGCCACATCCGCCGGCACCAACGGTACAGCCAAATTCGGTTGGTCAAAGGCCAGCCCGGAAAAGTCCGGCAACTTCCGGCTGGAACCCATGGGCCGTTTTAAGACCTTCCCTTGCTGAGCCCGGAGGCTCATTTCAATAATGTTTTCCACTCCAACCCGTTGCACCGAGTGGAACATCCCATAAAGGTTGTCTTTGTATGTATCCGTCAGCAGCCGCTTGGTGAATAAACGGACACGAAAAATGAAATATATTTCCATCAAAAAAAGAAGCACCAAAACAGCGGCCAGACCGGCGATCCCACCTGCCAGGTAATACCACCAGGGCATCCGGATCCCTCCTGTCTCGGTTCCTACCTGTGTAGTATTACCGACAAACCACTGCTTCAATGCCAACCTTAATCCTCAATTTCTTAATATTATTTATACCTCTTCATTGCTTCTCCAAAAAGACATCCTTCTCCACATCTTGCAGGTAAACCCGGTCCAACCCACCGTCGGGATGCAGGCGTTCGTAGGCGCTCTCCGCCTCCGCCCGGCAGTCAGCACAAACGTGCCAGGGCAAGTGGACCACGGCGACGCTGATCTCCCGCGCCACCCGCTTCTGCGCCCGGGAGTAGATCACCCGGTAGCCGCTGCACTTGTTGCACCGTTTGATCTGATCCACCTGGTGTTCGAGGATATCATCGGTATCATAGTAAATCCGGCGTTCCCGCCGGTAATAGGGGGCTGTACCAAAAATCTTATCCAGATCAATCTCTCGCCGTTTCGCCCACACCCCGCGCAAATAAGCCACTTCCTTCTTTACCAGCTCCAGCGCACCCGGCGGAGGTGGAACCAAATCCCGCTGCCCATCGGGCTCCAGCACCCGGGAATAGTCCATCCCCAGCAAAGCAAGGATAATCGCCACATTAACATAGGGCAGGGCGCCTTCAATGGCGTATCCGCCTTCTAAAACAACAAGATCTGGTTGGAGCAGCTTGTTCAGTTCGGCATACCCCTGGGCGGTCACCTGCATATGGGTTAGTGGATCCGAATAGTGGTTATCCTGACCGGCGCCGTTAATCACAAGATCCGGCTGAAACTCTTCCAGCACAGGCAAGACCAGGTTTTTCGTGACGAATAACAACTCCCGATCCCCGCTGCCCGGCGGCAAGGGGATATTCAAGGTGAGGCCGTAAGCCCCGGGCCCACCCAGTTCGTCCAGGTTGCCCGTTCCCGGATATAAGGTGCGGCCATCCTGATGTAATGAGATGTGTAAAACCCCCGGGTCATTATAGAAGATGTCCTGACTGCCGTCGGCATGATGAGCATCAGTATCCACCACGGCGATCTTCAAGTGCGAACCATAGTGTTTCCGAATGTACTCAATGAGGATGGCCTCATTATTGATAGTACAAAAGCCACGGGCCCCGTGGACAAGGCGCATGGCATGATGCCCCGGAGGACGCAGCAGGGCAAAGGCCTTCTTGACCTTCTGTTCCATCACGGCCTTGGCGGCGGTAATGCAGCCGCCGGCTGCAATTAGATGGGCCTTGGTCAGTACAGCGGGAATTGACGGGATACAAATATGGGTTCTCTTCAAATCATTTTCCGTGGCAACTTTCGGCCGGAATTCCATAACGCCCGGCAGATCCAACAGCCCCTCCTCCACCAATTGATCCCTGGTGTACAGCAACCGTTCTTCCCGCTCCGGGTGATCGGGCGAGATGGCCCAGTCAAAGGCGGGGAAAAAGACCAAGCCCAATTGGGGAATTGTGCATCTTTCTGTATCCACCAAGACGATCTCCTCTTTTCCGAAAAGAACGAATTTCGTCGGGTTTATTTGGGTACTACCTTGATTACATCTGGTTTTACCTGAGCCTTCATAGTAAAGAGCTTGCCTACGGTATAAAAACCTCTGACCATATTAAAGACTTCTTCTTCATCCACTTCAAACTGGGCTTCGGGGTAATAGGCCCCAATCTTTTCCGCGTACCCTCTCGCGCTCTCCAGGGCCAGTTGCTCTGCTTTTCTCCGGTCGAATAAAGCCGGGCGGGCAAGATCTGTAACTTGATCCAGCTCGGGGATGGTCACCTTGCCCAAGGCCGTATCCGCCCGCAACGTAATGGCGGCCGTCGGCCGGCTGGCAGCAGCGCCCACGGCATTGGCCCCTTCATAATAAGGCAAAACCTCATAAGGAACTCCCAACAGATGGGCGATGCGGGGAATATAAAAGGCCGCCGGGCCGCCCAGGCCAATTATTTTCTCCGGCTTAAGACCCCGGGGCACCAAGACCTCCGAGACGGTATAGACGGGACACGAATTCAAATCGGCAAAGATTCCGTTTATGGCTGCAACTGCCTGCTCACAGAAGGCCTGATGGATCTCTTCCGCCAGTTCCCGGGGAGAACCGCCGGTGTTCCGGCTGAAATTCTCCAACACCGTCAATGCTCTTTGGTAATCGCCAAAGGACCCCTGCTCAGTTAGGACAATGGCATCGGTGGGGGTCAAAGCGTCCCCACCCAAAGCCGCCGCTGTCCCTGCCCGCGTCGGACCAATTTTGATCCGGCCTTCCTGGTAACTGACGGTGCTATCGCCGCCCAAACCGATGGAACGGGAGAAGAAAGCTGGCACCAGGGTCTTAAAACCGCCCACAACTGCGCCATCCTTTTCCGCCAGCGGTTTGCCCCCCACCAATACCGCGATGTCGGTAGTAGTCCCGCCGATATCTAAAACCACAACACAAGACTCACTGGGTTCAGTGAGGGCCAATGCCCCCATCACACTGGCGGCCGGGCCGGATAAGATGGTCTCCACCGGCCGGTTAACAGCCTTTTCCATCTCAATGGTCCCGCCGTCGGCCTTTAACAAAAAAACCCTTAGCCGCGTCTTTTGGGCTTCTTGGCCGGTCCTGGCGGACAGAGCCGCCAGCTCCCAAAGCAGGGTATCCCGGATCCGGTCAATGAACTCCCGCTGCAACCTGGCCACCTTGGCATTGAGATAACAGGTGTTGACCCGCCGGGGAAAATTTAGGCGGCCAGAGAGCCGGTGGCCGAGGGTTGGCGGGTAAAGGCCGGGAAACTCCTGTTGAATCAAGTCCTCGATGGCCAACTCGTGCCCGGGGTTTCTTGGCGAAAACTTCCCCACCACCGCCACGGCTCTGGCCCCTTGGTCGACTGCGGCCTTCAGGGCACTGCGGACCTCATCCATAACGAGGGGAGCGGTCTCCCTGCCCCGGTGATCAATGACCCCTCCCACCAAGGAGACGGGGAAGGCAAAGCCCATCGCCTCCGGGGCCAAGCCCGGACCGGTAGTAATGATAGTGGCGACAGGATCCCCCTTCCCCTCCACAATAGCATTGGTGATCAATGTGGTACTCAGGTGAATCTCCAGATCCCGACAGTCAGCGGAGGATATTTCGTCGCTGATCTCCGCCAACGCCTGCCTGGTGCTGGTAAACAAGTCTTCGTGCCTAGTCGGGGCCTTGGCCATCTTGAGCACATGTCCTTGCCCCCCTTGGTCGATCACCAACAAGCAGGCATTTGTGTTGGTACCACCCACATCAATCCCAATTATGTACCTCATTTATTCTCACCCAATCAAATAATACCACTTTTCCCTGTTATGTTCCAGACAACCCCTTGACAGAACAATTCCCCCGCCGCAAAACAAACCAGGGGTAATGGAAAAACTTGGGCCAATGCCGAATGATATAAAACGGTTTTTGATTGGCAGAAGCACCCTGGAGGTGATGGCTTGAACTGTCCGGGCTGTGGCGAAGTCATGATCATCGTGGAATGGGCAGAGGTGGAGATCGACTACTGCCTGCGTTGCGGCGGGGTTTGGCTTGATGCGGGGGAACTAGAGCTCCTCTTAGCCGGCAGCTTAACCGACAGCAAGGCCCGGGAGCACTTCTTGGCGGCTTTTCATCACGTAGCAAAGACCGGAGAGAAGAAGCGCAAATGCCCCCGGTGCCACAAGGTCATGGCCAAGGTGCAATACGGGCAGGAATTGCCTGTCCTCTTTGACAAATGCGTTAAGGAGCACGGGATATTCCTGGATCAAGGGGAATTGGCGGCTCTGTTGACAAGCGCCGGTATGCGGACCGATGAACCGGTCTTTACGTATCTCAAAACACTTTTTCAAGGTAATTAAACCCCTTTTACCTGTAATTTCCCTGTTCCCCAGGTATTTCTCCCGAACCTCCCCCCAAAAATTATGAACCGGAGTGATGGCAATGGAAGTATTTTTTCTGACAATTCTTGGTCTTGCCCTGCTTGTATTCCTCTATTTCGTCGGGTCGTATAACGCCCTGGTCCGTTTGACCAACCAGGTGAAAAATGCCTGGTCCCAGATTGATGTACAGTTAAAACGCAGGCATGACCTGATTCCCAACTTGGTCGCCGCGGCAAAAAATCATGTCACTGCTGAGGAAACTGCTTACGAAAACATTGCTAAAGCCCGCAACCTGGCCCAGGGTGCCAACGGGATTAAAGAAAAGGCCAAGACTGAGTCGGAACTGAGCCGAGCCGTCCACCAATTCCTGGTGGTAGTTGAACGCTATCCGGAACTACAGTTCAATGAATCCTTTCAGGCTCTGCAGGAGGAGTTGTCAGCAACAGAAAATCGGATTGCCTTTGCCCGCCAAGCCTATAATGACCAGGTTCTGTTCCTCAATAACCGCATTGGCACATTCCCTTCCAACATTATCGCTGGAATGTTTAACTTCAAACCCATGGAATACTTTGAATTGGAAGACAGCAGTGAACGGAAGGTGCCGGATGTGGCCAGCCTCTTCCGGGCTTAGGTGAAGATGAAACCGTACGGCATGTGGGAACTAATTGAAGTAAACAAACGCATTGAAGTAAACAAACGCAGAACCCTCCTGCTTTTTCTCCTTATGGGGGTTTGCTTATGGGCTTTGGGGTTCTTTTTCGGCGAAGCCATCACTCCCGGCGGCGGTTGGTGGGGTGTTCTGGTGGCAACGGTGGGCTGGCTAATCATGTCCTGGGTAAGCTATGCCCATGGCGATAGTTTGCTTCTAAATATTGCCGATGCTTGGGAGGTCCCCCCTGAACTTCATCCACAGCTGATCAATATCGTCGAAGAAATGCGGATTGCGGCAGCGGTCTCTTCAGCACCCACCCACCGTTGGCCGAGCGCATAGCAATTTTGCGAGGAATGACAAAGGGAGCGGGTTACGCCCAATATGAACAGGCATACTACCAGGTTAAAAGGAAAAGGGAGCGGCTCATCCCGACCTCGGGCTTAATCAAAAATGAAACAATCACCATTAGAGACGCTTCACCAGAAACCGATGTATTCTTCAACCCAAAACAAGGAATACGGCAGATCACCGACTTGATCTATGCCGCTGAAGGCTACACCTTCTTAACCTGCAACTGTGGTCTGAAGCTTAAAATCCCGCCGGACGCCCTGACAGCACCCTGGCCTTGCCCGCGCTGCAGCCAACCGTTGCAGGCCCCCGTCGCCATTTTGTTCCAGCCCAAACCCGGCAAAGAAAAGCCGCAACCACAGGTTCTGGAGTACACCCGCAGGACCTCTGGCTGGGAAAGTTTTCACTGCACATGCGGCCGTCTACTGGAGTTGTCGCCTATGTTCCAGGGTACACGGTTGATCTGCAGGGACTGCGGCAGCACCATTAATATCCGCTCATCCAGCACCACCACTATTACCAGTTGATTCCCATGGTTATGGCAAATTGGGTAATCCGGTTACAACCTGGCTTTTAGCCGGGCTTTCTTCTTATTTACACCTAAAGAATCCCTGGGTCTTGCCGATATAACACTTAAATAATTGTCATTATTTATTCCAGTAAGGAGGTTGAAGAATAAGGATGCTGGTAGAATGGACAGAAGACCTTGCCGTCGGGGTCGAAGAGATTGACAACCAACATAAAGAATTGTACAAACGCCTTAATTCTCTGTTGGAAGCCTGCAGTCAAGGCAAGGGCAGAGAAACCATCAGCCAAACATTGGCCTTTTTAGGTGAGTATACAGTCAGCCATTTCAGCGCTGAAGAGAAACTGATGGCCAAACATAACTACCCCGAAATCGAGCAGCACAAAGAGCAACACAAATGGTTCGTCGAGGCCTTTATGGATCTAAAGAAGCAACTGGAAGAGTATGGCCCTGCCGGACATATTGTGATCAAAACCAACCGGGTGCTGGTGGGTTGGCTTAACAGCCACATCCGTAACATCGATAAGAAACTAGGTCTCTTCTTGCAGGATAAATGAGGATGACTTCTTTTAGAGAACAATAACTTGAAATGAGTAACCCCCGCCAAACCAGCGAGGGTTACTTCTTTTCTTTCTTAAGCATCGGAAGAGCGAAAAACCACTTTTCCGCAAAGCATGGTGAAAACCACCTGCAAGTTATGGTCAAGCACTACAAGATCACCGCGTCTTCCCGGAGCCAGGCTGCCAAGGGAATCCGCCAGCCCCACCGCCCGGGCCGGTGTCGCCGTAACCATCTCCACACCCTCCCTCAGAGGTATCTTCCCCCATGCCACCAGATTACGGACGGCCTCCGCCAAGGTCAAGTAACCTCCGGCCAATGTACCATCCACCAAGCGAATCTGCTGATCTTGCACAGTCATGACCTGCCTCCGGCAGGTATATTCGCCGTCCGGCAATCCCGCCGGTCTGACAGCATCGGAAACCAGGCAGACCCTTTTCGCGCCCTTCAAGCGCCAAACCATCTCCACCATCCGAGGAGCCACATGCACCCCGTCGGCGATCAGTTCCACAAATACATCCTCATTAAGCAGCGCTTCAACCGCCAACCCCGGCTCCCGGTGGTGGATACCGGGCATAGCGTTAAAAAGATGGGTTACGCGCTGTACTCCGCCGGCAAAGGCCTCCCTGGCCAGATCCGCGGAGGCCCCGGTATGGCCCAAGGAAGGATAAACCCCCAGCTCTTTAAGTTTGTACGCTAAAGCCAAACCCCCTGTTACCTCCGGGGCAAGGGTAACCGTTTTAATTACGCCCAAGTATTCCAGGATCAAGCGGTAAAACTCCTGATCTGCACCGCAGAGATACTCCGGTGGCTGGGCACCGGCCTGTCTTGCGTTCAGGCACGGACCCTCCAGGTGCAATCCGATTAAAGCCGGAGCAAATACCGAATCACTCTGCCAAAACGCCTTGACCGCCTCCGCCGCCCGCCGGATCCCTTGGTAAGGTGCAGCCATGGTTGTACCGAGGAAGGCGGTTACACCATGACGCACGAGATGGGCGGCAATCTCTTCCAAGGCCCGGACTTCCCCGTCAAGCACCTCAAAGCCTTTCCCACCGTGGACATGCAAATCAAAAAAACCGGGGCAGATGTAGTTATCACCAAAGTCGTCGACCCGGTCCTCCGGACCGACGGGTAGATCTTCTCCTACGGCAACAATAAGCCCGTTTTCCACCCCGACTCTGCCTGCAAACTCTTGAAAAGGTGTAAGGATCCGGCCTTGTAAAATATGCATCAGCTCACCCGTTACCTGTCGTTGTTTTTTTAGGAAACCCGGTTGCGTTGCCGGTCGCTGTGGCGTTCAAAGGCTAGTTCGATCAGGCGATCCAACAATTCCTTGTAAGGGATACCCGTGGCCTCCCACATCTTCGGATACATGCTGATATTGGTAAAGCCAGGGATGGTATTGATCTCATTGACCAATACCCGATTCCCCTCCCGGGTTACGAAAAAGTCCACCCGGGCCAAGCCCGCGCAATCAATGGCCTTAAAGGCCCGAACTGCCATCTCCCGGATCTCAGCGGTCACCGTCGCCGGCAACTCCGCAGGGATCAATAGTTTGGAGTCATTCAAAATATATTTTGCTTCATAATCATAAAACTCCGCGCAAGGAACAATCTCCCCCGGAACAGAAGCAATAGGGTCATCATTGCCAAGCACACTACACTCAATCTCCCGCCCGTTGATGAACTCCTCCACCACCAGTTTTCTGTCGTAGGCCGCCGCTTTTGTTAAGGCCGCTTTGAGTTGCTCCCGGTCACGGGCCTTGGAGATGCCCACACTGGAACCTAAATTGGCGGGTTTAATGAAACAAGGGTAACCCAGGCAGTCCTCGATCCGTGCAAGGATCTCCTCAGGCGTCTGTTCCCAATCCCTGCGGAGAACCACCAGAAAATCGGCTATCGGCAGTTTAACCTGCTGGAAAACCATCTTCATTAAAGCTTTATCCATACCCAAGGCTGAGGCAAGAACACCGCCCCCCACATAAGGCAGATCAGCCAGTTCCAGCAAACCCTGAATTGTTCCGTCCTCACCAAAGGGGCCATGGAGCACCGGGAAGACCACATCAACCCGATCGGCCAACTCCCCCAACAGACGTCCGTCGGGATTACCCAAGGGGAATCTTAACTCCGCCGGGGCCAAAGCCTCCACTCCCGGCTTAACCTCGCGTTCACCGGCAGCCGCCAGCATTTGGGGAGATACCCCCGGCAGCCACCGCCCTGTTTTTGTAATGCCAATGGGCAAAACCTGATATTTCTCGGGATCTAAAGCCTGCATGATTGAACTGGCCGAAACCACCGATACCTCATGCTCCCCTGAGCGCCCCCCAAAGATCAGACCCACCCGGATCTTGTCACCCATCACCTATCCCTCCGAACGTTCTTAGCGTCATTTTGATTGTATGTTCCATTAAACCCTATAAATTCCTTCCGGTTAAAAATTTTCTGCCAAATTATCTCCCCGAAATGCCCTACCGGAATATTTTAACGCAAGTTCTTGTGGAAATAACAGAGATTCACAAAATGTTAAATTAATCAAAACAGCCCCTCCCGGCAAGAGAAAACGGGGGGACTGCCTTGACCGGCCTTTATGGACTTATGGCAAATAGTTCATGGGGTTGGTGGGCTGGCCGTTGATGCGAACCTCAAAATGCACATGAGGGCCGGTGCTAAGTCCGGTACTCCCAATCAGGGCAATCCGTTGCCCGCGTACAACCGTCTCGCCTTCCTTCACCAATAGGCGGGAATTATGGCCGTAGGCCGTGGATATGCCAGCGCCATGATCAATAACCAAGTAATTCCCATAGCCGCCCCGCCAACCGCTGACCAGGACCACACCGCCGTCCGCTGCCAGCAGTGGCGTGCCCATGGGCGCTGCAATATCAATCCCGTTATGAAATTTCTTCCGTTTTAACACCGGGTGGTACCGGGAACCAAAAGGGGAGCTGATCCGGCCCCGGACTGGCCAGATCATCTGTCCCGTCCCCAGCCTGGCGCCACCGGTCTTCTGGCTGCGCCGGATCTCCCTGGCAATCTCACGGGAGGTTCGTTCATATTCAGCCAAGGCCGCCTCCAACCGTTTCCGGTCTTCCTGAATCGATGCCAGCAGTTTTTCCGACTGCTCCACGTATTTTACATATTTTTTCTTTTCTTCCTCCGCCTGCTGTTGCAACTGGGCGTAGCGCTGCTCCTCATACTCTAACAGCTCTTGCTTCCGGGCAATCTCGGCCTGTTTGGTCTGAATCCGGCGCCGGTCGGAGCTTAATCCCTTAATTGCCGCCAGATCATTTTCTAAATAATACGCCATCGCTTCAAAGCGGGAAACAAACTCCGCAAAGTTTTTTGTGTCAATAAACACCTGGATATAGCCGTCAAAACCGTATTTGTACAGGGCCACCAAACGCTTGTTTAGGTTTTCCCTGCGGGCAGCCTGTTTCTTCTCCAAATCCACCAAGTTATGCTCCAAATTCTTTAATGCGGCCCGTGTGGCATCAATATTGGTTTGGGTCTGCCGGAGCCGGCGGGTGATACTCTCCAGCTTCTTCTCACTCTTGTCCAGGGTCCGTTGGGAGCTAAGCAAGGAATTCATCACTGATTTCTCCCGTTTTTTTTGCTGGGACAACTGCTTTTTCGTCTTACGGATCAACTCGTCAAGGTTATTATCCGCCCGCACCGGCCCCACCGTAAAACTCTGCAGTAAAAAAAGGGCCAACAATGGAAGGAACAGCCTGTATTTTCCTGAGAACAAGATAGTTCACCCCTTCTTGGGGTAGTTCGTGCCGGATTATTTTTTCTCCTTTTTAAAGCAAATAGCGGTTTTTTCCATTAGTTTTACAGCCATCTCCTCAGTTGTTCTTCGATCCCTCGCTGGACCTCAGCAGGGACACGGCCCCGGCCCGGCAGTTCCAGGGAGAAACGGGCCAATTTCTGCCGTCGCTCCTTATAGTCCGGACAGGCCTTAGCGACCAACCGCCAAAAACGGGCGGAATGGTTCATCTCCTTTACATGGGCCAATTCATGCAGGATCACATAATCCACCAGATCCTGAGGGGCCAGCAATAAGCGGTGGGACAAGTGGATGTATCCCCTGGAGGAATAAGATCCCCACCGGCGATACTGCCGTCGTATATCCAACCTGGGCGTACTGACTTGCATCAACTCACAATTGAGAACTTCCATCCGTTCTTGAAATCGCCCCCGGTAGCAGCGGGCCAACGCCCGCCAAACCAAGGCCTCCACCAACTCCCGGCGGAGCCTGCCGTTAAGTCCCCGGGGAATAGTGAGACGCAAAGTACCAGCGACGACCTCCGCCTTCCCGCTCCGGGCCGTGCCATAACCGGCCACGATTTGCAGCCCTAAAAACTCCACTTCCCCTCGGGGTCCAATCTTCCAGAAAGCCACCTAAACTTTACCTCCGTTGCAAACCCATAATCATATTTTCTTGTCCCGGTCCCTCTACTTACTGATTTCTCCAACAAAAAACCGTTTTTGGGCGGTCTTGCCTGATCCGGCACCAAAGAATAATTCTTTTCCTGAGCTGGCATTTGGTGCAAATTACCACGAGGAAATCCAGGGGTTCCAGACGAATCCATCATCCCAAAAATAACGGGCAATTCAGGTACACTCATCTTTTCCGCCAATTTTCAGACCAGACACCGTCGCAATAACCATACTCACTCCATCAACTCCTGGAATTGCAACAACATGAAAGGAGCTGTTGTGAATGGGAATTAAGATTCGCCAAACCGGAAAATGGCTGGCCCTGGGATTTGTCTTATGCGTAGTTGGGACAGCCCACGCACAAGTCTATTATGTAAGGCAGGGTGATACCCTCTACACTATCGCCACCAGGTACCAAACAACCCCAAACCAACTTATGACGGCAAACAGGTTAAGTTCCAGTTGGATCTACCCGGGACAGGCCCTTTATATCCCTCAAGGAAAAACGGGATCCGGCAGCCCCGGCCACACCGTGGCCGCAGGGGATACCCTTTATCTCATTGCCCAACGGTACGGTGTCTCGGTGGAAGCACTCAAACAAGCCAACCTGCTGGTCAGTAACACGATCTATCCCGGACAAAAATTGGTTATTCCTACTGCAGGCAGTGGTTCCACCCAAAACAATGGTCTGTACCGGGTGCAAGCCAACGATAGCCTGTACAAAATTGCCCAGCGTTACGGCATCACCGTCGAAGCATTACGTCAGGCCAATAATCTGAAGAGCACCGAGATTTATGTGGGACAAACCCTGCGCATTCCGGTGCAAACCAGTGGTAGTAACAGCAGCAGCCGTCCTTCTCTTAGTTCCGCGGAAATTGACCTCTTGGCCCGCTTGGTAACTGCTGAGGCCGGCGGGGAATCCTTTGAAGGCCAAGTGGCCGTTGCCGCCACTGTTTTGCGCCGGGTCCAAGATCCCCGCTACCCCAATAGTGTTAAAGAGGTCATCTACCAAGTCTCCGAAGGCCGTTACTATCAGTACAGCCCGGTTTTGGACGGGCGGATCAACCTCCCGGCCAGTGCCCAAGCATACAAAGCCGTTGAATCGGCCCTCGCCGGTTGGGATCCTTCCAATGGCGCCATTGGCTTTTATAATCCGGCCAAAACTACCAACGCTTGGGTACGTTCCCAGACCGTCACCACCGTCATTGGGGAGCACGTTTTCTTTAAATACTAAAGATGAATAAACATAAAGGAACGGAGGGGACGCTCCGTTCTTTTATTATTTGTTCCTTTCCCAATTATTCTTTAAGTTTGCCACCAATCGCCCAGTCCCCGGGGTGAACGTCATTGAAGATAACATAGGTTGACCCCGGCTTGCAGCAGCCCACTTCCACCATGGCCTCCTCGATTCTGCGGGCCAGTTCTTCCTTCTGGGCTTTACTCCGACCGGTAAACCAGTCAATCCGAACCACCGGCATTCAGGCATACCTCCCCAAAGTTGGTCTCAGATAGAATTAGAGAATTCAATGCAACGATCAATAATCCTTTAGCAAATTATCCGTAAAATTTGCTTGGTGACTTCTTTACTCCATTACATTTGCCGGCTTTTTGCGGATCAATTGAAAAAGGCGGGCGCTTATCCCTCCCGCCCATAAAAATCTCCTGCATTTTAATAATGATACACCTTGTAAACCCTGGTTACAACTGAAAACCGGCTGAGAGATAACCCATGTCCACCCCATTATGGTTGTCGCCGACAACCGCCACGTCCATCAGGACTGGGCCGACTTGCAGGCCGACACCGGCCGACAAAGCCAACTCATCGTCAAGGCTACTCTTGCCAACTCCCGCCCGGAGCTTAACCGTATTAAAAATAGTCTGTTCAACCCCGATCCTGTATATATTCTCGTCGGAGGCAAAATTGCGTTCCACGTCAGCCGCCACCAGCAACCCCGTCAGAGGAGGATTAACCGCCACCCCCAAACTTAAGCTTGTGGGAAGCTCTTCAGAGTATTCATAGGCAGTTATCTCCCGGTTCACATAATTGCGCCGGTTTCCGGAAAACTCAAGGTCCGGTCCCAGGTTACGGAGGACTGCTCCCGCCCGTATGGTTTTACCCAATTTTAACAAAGCGCCCACATCAAAGGCTAACCCGTCTGCGCCGGCTTTTTCCACATAGTTCCTCTCCGGAACAGTGGCATCATTTGTATCGTTATATAATTGTAGATCTTCTGAGTGCAAATATTTGACATTTGTCCCCAATGCCAGCACATCCGTGAACTCCCGGGCTAAAGTCATGGCAGCGGCCAAGGTTCCGTTGGCTGCTGCCACCGTTACACCGGCGTTCTCCACCACTTGATAATCGGAGTAGGCCATAGCATTAAAGCCGAGGCCGTTCAGGTTCAGCCCCACCATACCATCCAGGGCCGCATCCTCCGTTGTTAAAGCCGGCAGCTGGCTTTGGTCATAAAGATCCAATCCGTCCAGGGCTTCTTTAGGATCTCCCTTTAAGCCCAGCGAAGGTGTAACGCTGACATAGCGGACTTGGGACAGGCCGGCCGGGTTCCAGTAGGCCGCGGTGGCATCATCCGCCACGGCGGTAAAAGCGCCGCCCATGCCTAAGGCGCGGGCGCCAAAGCCACGGCTCTCCGCCGCCGCGACACCTGCGAGGGATAATAAAAGAACAAGTGCAACAAAGAAGGAACGGTAAAGTAACTTCAAAGCAATCCCTCCAAATCAATAATTGTTTATGGGTTTGCTTCGCCTCTGGAAGGGAAAATGCCTGCTAGATGCGGTTAATTTTTATTGGTTTTTTTGCCAAGGATTAAAAATTAACGGTTCGTTTTGGTAAAAAGGAGGTGATTTATGGCGCGGTTAAGATTGAAGATAACATTTTTCAAGGACAAAACCGGGAGTTCATCCTAAGAAGAAGCAACAAAAGCTTAAGGGGAACGAACGGATTTCGTGAATACTTAAAGCTTGGTCTTCCCGGAAGGAAACTGCAGCCTAAAGACGAATACATTTTGGTGGTATTTCTTTAAACGATTTTCGCGAAAGGTGGGTTTTTTTTGAAACGAGTATTTGGCACCGGCCTTCTCTTACTCCTTCTTGTGATGGCAGGCTGCGGCGGCGGTAGCAACCTTACGCCCAAAATTGCCATCTCCGGTACAATCTATCAAGACAGTTCCAACCCCCTCAATCTCACCACGGGGGGAGCAATGGAAGTAACCCCCCTTGTTCCGTCTACAGGAGGGTTAAGTCAGCCGGCAACGGTAAATGGCACAACTGTCAACTTGAGCAATGGTCAGTTTGTCCTCAATAATATACCCGCCGACCGGTGCTATTTATTAAAGATCACTTACAAAAGGAGTGCGGATGATCCCCTGCCTTTGACTACTTATATCAAGGCCAACGCAAAGGACCAGGAAAGACTGGAAATAATCGTTACTCCCCAGGACTGGGCCGCGGGCCGCTTGGCCTTTGATCTGTTGCGGAATTTCCTCGATACCCGCCTGGATCATAATGCCTTTATCGCCAACTACGATGATTTTTTTTCAGCGATCAAGGCCAACTGCACTTCACCCTCTTTCAGCACTTGGCTGGCGGATACCAACGCTTTCTATTCATATCTGCAGAACGTGACGGTCGATGTTTCACCAATGGCATCGGCACTGAACAATATGCTTCAAGCCACCTTAGTCGATCTCGATGATGAAGATGATGACCTGCGGTTTATCCTGAAGCAGTACAATGGTGACGAAGCTCCAAATAAATGGCTCTCTGACTATTGGATTATGGAAGACAATGATTATGACGAAAGAATATCCGCCATCGGCACCGTGAATGTCTATCGTTTATATGCAGTACGTCAGATCCCAACTGATGGACCTTCGGTCATTCATTTTCGCCTGGAGCTATACAGCAAGCGCAGTTTAACCAACCCGGCTGAACTTTGCCTCGCTTTTCGGTCTCCTGCTTCCCTTACTCCTGAGTATACCTGCACCTTTGTTCCGGCAAGCAGCGATAGTTCCAACAAAGTATACTACGCTCAGGTCACGGAGGACGATTTAACCGGGGTATATAAAGATGAGAATGGTTATTACCTGGCCCAAGTTATTCCTAACGCTGCGCTTAACTGGCCGTCCAGCGATTATACCAGCATTGATTTAGACCGGTCTTCGCCCTTCCTTTTTAAACTTGAAGCTAATTAGTTTATCCTTGACGAATTACAGCAAAAAAACCGGAGCCCTTGCTCCGGTTTTTTGCTGCTTAACTCCAGCAGCTTCACCCTTGTCTTCGGCAGCCGTCAGTTTGACCCCACCGAAAAACCAGCGGCAATTGCCGCTGCCCGAAATGAACTCCGCACCAACGGGCCCATGACTACGGAGGAAAACCCAAGTTTCTTAGCCTGAACCTCCCAATCGGCAAACATTTGCGGGGGTATAAATTCAACCGCGGGAATTTGGCCTCCGGTGGGCTGCAGATATTGCCCCACAGTTACCATGTCGCAACCGTTTGCCCGTAAGTCCAACAATGCTTCCAGAACTTCCCCGGCCGTCTCCCCTAAGCCCACCATCAGGCCGGATTTTGTCAGGATCCTCGCGTTCAGGTGCTTAACGGTCTTTAGTACCCACAAAGAACGTTGGTAATCTGCCTCCGGTCGTACCTTGTTATAAAGGCGGGCCACCGTCTCCAGGTTATGGCCGAAAATAACCGGCCCGGCTGCAACCACCTCTTGCAACGCCGCCAAGTCGCCGCCGAAATCCGGAGTTAATACCTCCACAATTACCCCGGGTACACGCTTTAATTCCCTGATCACTGCAGCAAAGTGACAGGCGCCTCCGTCAGCCAAGTCATCCCTGGTAACTGAGGTCACCACCACATGCCTTAACCCCAATTCACCGACAGCTGCAACCAAGCGCCGGGGTTCTGTGGGATCCACCGGCCTTGGTACACCGGAGGGCACCGCACAAAAGTTACAGTGGCGTGTACAAAAGGGCCCCATGATCAGAAAAGTGGCAGTTCCGGCAGCAAAGCACTGCCCCCGATTAGGGCAGACTGCCCTTTGACAGACGGTATTTAACCCGTATTCCCGCAGGATCTGGTGGACACGGCGGGATTCGACAGCCAAGGGCGAAGGGACTCGAAACCAATCGGGCAATCGTCCCCGCTTCTGCTGCGACATTCCCCCACCCCCACTTCATTCGTAAAGGCCAAGGCCAGCCAGACCACCGGCCGCTTCCATAACAGCCTCAGTCAACGTGGGATGGGCATGAAGCAGCGAAGCCAGTTGTCCTGCAGTAAGACCGTGACTGATTGCCAAAGTGGCCTCAGCAATCAACTCCGCTGCTCGTGTACCAAAGATCTGGGCACCAATTATCCGCCCACCCTCTTCCGCTGCGACCAGCTTTACCCATCCTTCCCGCTCGCCCAGAGCCAGCGCTTTTCCGTTGGCCAAGTACGAAAATTTATTAACCCTCACCTTAATGCCTTTCTCCGCCGCTTCGGCTTCAGTCAGCCCAACGCTGGCAACCTCCGGGTCGGTAAAAACACACCTGGGTACCACCCTGCTATTGGCAGTGAAAACCCGGGGTGACCTAGCAAAGAGGCCCTCTGCCACCGCCAACCCTTGCTCAGATGCAACATGAGCCAGGTCAGGACCAATATTATTGATATCGCCAATGGCATAGATCCATGGTATTTTGGTCCGAAGATCCGGTCCTACGGGAATTTTACCGCCTTCATCCACCACAAGCCCAGCTTTTTCCAATTGCAACCCTTCCCAAGCGGTCTTTCGGCCCATTGCCAACAAAACCCGGTGCGCTTCCAGAACTTCCCCGCTAGCCAGGCAGAGGCGCACCCCTGCTGCGCCTTTTTCTATCCCCTCAACAATCTGCCCAGTATAGACCCGGATCCCCCTGCGTTTAAAGCTAAGGCTAAGATGTTGGCCCAGTTCCGCATCGAAGGACGGTATTAAGCTGGGGAACCGCTCAACAATGGCTGTTTCTACCCCCAAGGCATTAAAGATTGAAGCAAATTCACAGCCGAGGACACCACCGCCGATGATGACCAATGAAGCTGGCAGATCCGCCAGCTTCAGCGCATCATCGGTGGTAAGGACAGATTCACCGTCATAGGAAAAGGATGAAGGAATATATGGTACGGTCCCGGCAGCAATAATGATTCTCTTTGCTTCCAGGATTGTCCTCGCCTGGCCGTTATCAATGGCCAGTTCGCGGGAGGATAAAAAACTGGCTTTTCCGGTGATCAATTCCACACCCTGCTGTTTGAGCAATTGGTGCAGGCCCTTGGCCAACCTGGCAACAACATCGTCTTTTCTTTTAATAATCTTCGCCACGTTTGGCCGAATTTGGTCAACCTCCAAGCCAAAGTCGGCGGCGCGGCGCATACGGGCATACAACTCGGCAGAAGCTGCCAGGGTTTTGGTGGGAATACAACCATAATTCAGACAGACACCACCTACTGCTGCCTGCTCAATCAGACAAACTCCGGCCCCACGCTTGGCTCCGTGCAACGCCGCGGTATATCCCCCGGGACCAGCACCAATAATGACAAGGTCACGTTCCATTTTAACCCCCCGCTCGGAGTATTTCTATTAAATCAAGTCCTTTCCTTCTGACAGAAAACAGCCCCCTCTGCTATAGAGGGGGCTGTTTTTAACATTGATAAGTGTTTTAGTTACCGCTGTACGGTGTGGCATCAGAAATGCTAAAGGTGTTGGAACTGTTTTCCAGCCAGCCGGTGAGTTTCATATAAGGCCGTTCATATTCAGCTTTCATGTTGAGATACTCTGTTAAGCTCTCCAAGCTACTAACCATAAAACATTTATAATCGCCACTGCCGTATTCCGTTAAATCACACTCATCCAAAACAATCCGCATTGCTTCGGTTACGGACGGTTCACTGCTATCGGTGGTTTCTATATCAATAGTACCCGATATCTCGTCACCGTCATCATCTTCTGTTAAATTATAGGTTATTGTATAACTCTTCTCGGTGTTGGAACCGGTGACCACAATATTCGTGGTTTTGGTGGACGGAATGTATTTAATCCGAACTTCCTCTCCTGTGCTGGAATCTGTTTTTTTCCAGTAACCATCATTCCAAACCCATTTATCAATAGTTTCACCACTGAGCTTCTTTATCTTCGCGGATTGCATGGCAATTTCCATCTCGTCCCACACTTGTTCGAAATAGGATTCAAATGCTCCTTCCAGGAAATAGGCATTGCTCAGCCGGTTCAAAACCTTGTAGTACAAAGCCGGAGCGCCATTTGTACTAATGGAGTTTCCTCCTTCATCCGTGCCGCTTAAGGCCATCGCTGGAGTACTCTCGTCATATGTTGCGCTCAGACTGATCTTCGTCGTTAAGCTACTCGCATCGGCTCCTTCGGAATAGGTATAGCTGCCGGTGCCAAACTCATCCGCTTTCCAGTCGTCCAAGTCAATTTGAAATGCCACGGTGGAGCCGCCCGCGGTCTTCGTCCCGGTTATCGTACCTGTTATTGAAGAATCCGCATTCTTTGCCAACTCATAACGGAAGGCATAATTTACGCCGCCTTCCTTACGGGTAATCTCGATCTGGTTACCGTCCTCATTAATCTTGACTGTTTCTTCAATAAGGGTTGCATCTTTGGTTTCCTTGGTTGACCCTTCGTACCAACCGTCCTTCAAGTACCAGGGACCATAGGTCTTCTCAGCTACCTGGTGCGTTTCAAAGGACACCTGAATACTGGTTTGTTCAAGGTATTCATCGGTTGCCTGTTGCATGTAATAGGCATCCTCCAGAACAGCTAATAACGAATCCGGAAGTGCCACAGACTTCGCTGCCTTCTTGCCTCCACCGCCACCGCAACCGGCCAGCAAGCCCGCAATCAAAACTGCCATCATGAGACCAAAACACAGCCTTTTCATGCCTTCCCCTCCATAAAATACTTTTTTGAAGAACAACATTTTATTTATTTCGATAGGAGGGGCCGTTTTCCTCCATTGTATTAAAATTTTGTAACGGAAAACATAAAATCTTTCCACTGCCTCGAGATATTTTTATAAGAACTCACCGGAAAGATAGGAGTATTTTATTGGCAGCTTCTCTCTGCCGACGCCACCTTTTGACTACCTTGCCCTTCTTGGTTAATCACTTTATGCAAGACTACCACCAAGTCCTCAACTTTGTATGGTTTACTGATAATTCCCTGGAACCCCGCCTCCCGGTACTTGGACAATATCAAATCATTGCAATAACCAGTGGAAATAATTGCCCGCACCGACGGATCAATCTGCTGCAGCACACGGAAAGTTTCCATACCCCCCATGCCGCCGGGAATGGTCAAGTCCACCACCACTGCCGCAAAGGGCTTCCCGCTTAAAAGCGCTCGGCGATAAAGCTCAATAACCTCCTGTCCGTTCTTGGCCAACTCCACTTCATACCCTACATGGTCGAGGATCTGTTTGGTAGTTAAACGTATCGCCTCATTGTCATCCATTAAAAGAATCCGCCCTTGCCCTTCCAGCCGCACTCCAGCCATACCCTCAGAATGTTTTGCCCCTTCCGTTGCAGGCAAATAGATGGAAAAGGTGGATCCGATCCCCACCTCCGATTCGACCTCAATATAACCATTGTGTTCCCTAATAATGGAATAGGACATGGAAAGACCTAGCCCGTTACCATCTGGCTTGGTGGTGAAATACGGGTCAAAAATGCGGTCCAAATGATCTTTGGGGATGCCGACTCCCTGGTCGGTCACGGAGATCTTTACATATTTCCCCGCCGGCAAACTTGCCTTTTCATTTGGTTCCAGCGCAACGTTTTCACCTTGGATGGTTAAAATACCACCATTGGGCATTGCTTGTTTGGCGTTAATGACCAAGTTGTTGATCACTTGACTGATCTGGTCTTTGTCGATCTCAACTGCCCATAAATCATCATCAACCACATACTCACAGAGGATATTGGAGCCACACAAAGTAAACTCGGCCGTCTCCCGCACCAATTCAAAAATGGAAGCGCTGGTCTTGACAGGTGCGCCCCCCTTGGAGAAGGTCATTAATTGCCTGGTCAAGGCGGCGGCTTTATTCAAGGCCGCTTCCAAATCATTTAAATGACCTTGAATGTCTTTGCCTTCCTTACTCATGATCTGGGCCAGTTGAATATTGGTTAGCATACCGGCCAGGATATTGTTGAAATCATGGGCGATTCCCTCGGCTAAAATCCCGAGAGACTCCAGTTTTAGGGCGTTCATATGTTCTTTTTCCATACGCCGCTTGTCCGTTACGTCACGAAAAACCAGAACCACACCGGTATTGATTCCTTTAGCGTTTTGAATCGGTGAACAGCTAACGGTGACCTCCCGCTCAAAGAGATCTTTGGTAACCAAAACGGCGTTACGTTCCAGTTCAAAGGGTTTTTGCGTTTTCAAGACCCGCTTCGTAATGTTGGTATACGGCTCACTGGTCTTATCATCAATTAAATAAAAGACATCATCCAAGGTTTTGCCCACAGCCTCGCTCTGCTGCCAACCGGTAATCTTCTCTCCCATCCGGTTAAGCAAAATGATCTTTCCCTCCAGGTCCGTGGCGATCACGCCGTCCCCGATGGACCTTAAGGTAATCGCCAACCTTTCCTTCTCGTTTTGCAGGGCATCCTCTTGTTGTCTTAAACTGTCGTAGGGTTTGATCAGCACGGTTTTGACTATGGTTTTATAGAAAAAGTAACAACTAAGTAGCTTTAAATATTGGCCTGCAGTACCATACAATGAACTAAGTCCCGTGGTTTGCAAAAATGCCAAATCGGACAGGACCGTTGCAAGCAGAGCAAACGACAGATAACGCCAAAGCTCCCCCTCGAACTTTTTTCGTTTGAAGCAGAGAAGCACCAGGGACAAAACATTAAACGACAGAACAATATAATGGCCAATTGTTTTAAACCTGGTTATACCTGTACCGGGCAGAAAGCAAGCGGGAAAGGTTTTCAGGACAAAGATCCAGGAGAGGACAGCCCCAGTTGCCACAGAATAGCACAAGAGGATCCAGCCAGGTTTGATCCGGATTTTTGTATAAAAAACTATACCCAACAGGATTGATACAGCCTGCAAATACCGGGCAACCAACCAAAGTTGCACAGAAAGGTTTAGACCACCGGAGAAAAAGGCCATATCCTGAGCAGTCAAGATATGCAAGAGATCAATGGTACCAACAAACAAAAATGCTATTTCGATGTACAAAAGGTGGTTATTTCTGTAGTAATCCTTGGCGTTCCAGGCAATTGTAAAAATGGCAAAGGCAGCAAAAACACAGAGCAATTCCACCATGACATGAAAAAGGCTTCCCCTGTAAGCTGCCACCGCCTGTAATCCCGCCAACAACAACAGAAAACCGATGATATTTGTCAAACCACCTTTTGAGGGTTCCATCTTCTCCCTCCTTTTCTTCAGCTTCCGGTGGATCAACCGTATATATCATAACATATAATGGTTAAATATTCCTTATTTAATTTTTCAATTTTGTTTCTTTTTATTGTCAACAAGATCCTAGCCCATTATAAACAAAGGATCGTTGGCGTACTACCAACGATCCTTTCGTCAAATTAAGGAAAATCTCCCTTTCCTGTCGTGTCTTGACAGGCGAAATCGCCTCCGTATCTCCCAAACAGCAACGACGAAACCACCGCAGTGAGGGGAATTACCGCCACCATGCCTATACTTCCAGCGAAGGCGCGGACAATCTCCGAGGCCACCATGTCCAAGTTGATAATCTTGAGGATTGACTCACGATAGGCCATAAAAACAAGGATTAGTTGAAGAGAACTGCCAGTATAAGCCAAAATCAGCGTATTAGCCATAGTTCCTAAGATATCTCGCCCCACATTTAATCCTGACCGGATTAATTCCCCCACGGTAAGCTGGGGATTTACACATTTTAACTCGTAAACCGCCGAGGCAATGGACATACTGACATCCATCGCTGCCCCCAGGGCCCCGATGATAATGCCGGCAAACAATAATCCTTGAATGTCCAAATTAGCTTTTTGGGGAATATATAGGAGCATAGCCGCTTCTTCGTTGCCAAACCCCGTGAGATGAGCTAATTTCCCCACGGATAATGCCAATAGACCCGCCACCAGCACACCGCAGAGGGTCCCACAGATTGCCGCTAGGCTTTTCAAGGAGAACCCACCCACTACCACCATTGTCACGGCGGTTGCCAAGACGGACACCAGGACCGTCACTAACAGCGGGTTATACCCATGTAAAAACCCGGGAAGAAGTACACCCCAAACCAGAACCAGAGTTAAAAAGAGGGCAGCCATGGTTTTCAGACCTTGGCGCCAGCCAATGGCCAACAAAAGTACAATAAAGAGCAAAACCAAGGCGTAAATATATGGCTGCCGCAGGTAATCGGAGATAAACACATCTCTGATTTCTCCGTCTGTCACATCTATGTACAGAACAACCGCATCCCCTTGCTTGACGCGGATATCAAACACAGGATTGTTGGACTGTTCATTGGTGACAATCCACTTTTTCCCTTTGAATTTTCCAGAGGTGATCCCAACCTCAACGACTTGTTGCAAAACGGGTTCGCCAAATATCTCCGAACTAACCTTCTCTTCGGAGAGCACCCGAAGTACCCGGCCCCTTGCCAAAAGATGCTCACCCGCACCTATCCCTTCGGCTGTCTCTGGCTCCGGAAAGTATTCATCCCCTTCGCTTTGGACAACCGGCGCTAACAGTAGAAATAACAAGGTAAATACAGCAAAGAGCCGCCACCTACCTGTTGCACGCCCCATTACGCTCCCCCTTCCCAAAGCTTCTCCCGCTTACACCTCAACGCCAAGCACAGTTCGGACCAGATACCCAATGACAAAGGATAAAGCGGACACACCCAGGCTGATCCCGGACATCTCTAAAAAACGTTTGCGGAAGGACATGTTCTTGGCCACAGAGATATAGAAATTAAAACCGCAGATGATCAGGATAGCGCAGCATAATGTGGCAAACAGGCTAACAATATAGGATTTAAATATAAAATAGGGTAATATAAGCAGAATTACAGTGATAATATAGGCCACTCCCGTGTAGAGAGAGGATTTCAGCGCTTTTTTCCCCGCTTCTCCTTCAGATTTTGTTGACAGGTATTCGGAAGCTGCCATGGAAAAAGAAGCGGCAATCCCGGTGATGAGACCAGCCATTGCGATTAACCTGGTCTTTTGCAAAGCAAAGGATAATCCAGCCAAAGTCCCGGTGAGCTCCACCAGGGCATCGTTTAACCCTAGCACCATTGAACCCACGTAGTTGAGGCGCTCCTCTTCAATTAACCCAATTAATTCCTGCTCGTGGGCCTCTTCTTCCCTGGCGATCTCCTCTGCTTGGGGCACGGACACCGCAATGGCCTCATAATTGGTCTTGGCATGCTCCTCTCCCTTCTCCATTAGCTTGATCCCGAAGGTCAATCCAAGCAGCCTAGCAATCCATTTATATTTAAAGACCTTCCAGCGGTCGGGCAAGACTTCCTGCCCGGTTTGTTGTTGCCAAAAATGATAGTGCCGCAGTTCGTCCTTGGCAATCTCCTGAAGAACCCGGCGGTTGTTCTCATCTTTGGTGCTTGCGGCAAGATCCGAATAGATGTGGTATTCTGTAATCTCACTCTTTTGCACCCGCAAAATCTTGTTTAGCATGTCATGATTGAGATTTGTCACCTTTATTCTCCCCCTTTTCCCAACCAAACCTTGTTATCCCTTCATTATTTCGTGACCTGCGAGAAGTTTCCTTTAACTTGATAAACACGGTTATAAACAAACCGCTGACTAGCCGTTTGACGGTCCATGATGCGGTAACTAATTGGTACCGGGCAGAAAAAAAGCCTGCCATGATCGGCAAGCCCTTTTCTTTTTTCACTTCGCTTTCATTCCGCCGCTTGACCCGCCAACCGCTTTGCCAGTTTTACTGCGCCATAGGCATCGGGGGCGTAGCCGTCAGCCCCGATCTCCTCGGCATACTGTTGGTTAACCACGGCGCCGCCGATCATAAACTTGCAGTCCAACCCCTCCGCCTTGGCCTGCCGGATTACTTCTTTCATCTCCGCCATGGTGGTGGTCATCAGTGCCGAAAGCCCAATAATCTGGGCACCTGTTTCTTTCGCCTTATCAATGATGTCTTGGGCGGGCACGTCTTTGCCCAAATCATGCACTTCAAAGTTGTAGTTGCGTAGCATTAGGGCGACAATATTCTTTCCGATGTCATGGATATCGCCTTTCACGGTGGCCAGGACTACTTTAACCCGGGCCTTGTCCTTCCCACCACCATTATTAGCATTAACCAGTTTCGGCTCCAAAAACGTAAAGGCGCTCTTCATCGTTTCCGCGCTCTGAATCAACTGGGGCAAGTAATACTCCTTCCGGTCAAAGCGTCGGCCCACTTCATTGATGGCGGGTATCAGCACCTCATCAACAATGGCTCCAGCCTCGGCTCCCTCTTGCAGAGCGGTCTCCAGCAAATCCCGGATGATCTCCCGGTCACCCTTGAGGACCGCGTCATAAATACGCTGTTCGACGGTTTTGCCCGGCGCCGCCTTCTCTTGGTTTGCCCTCTCCTCTTTAACTTGGCTGAAACGGTGGATATATCCTTGGCTATTGGGGTCTTTTTGGGTCAAAACATCAAGGGCGGCCTTCAGATCCATGATCATCTCCCCCGCCGGGTTGGCAATGGCCATGGTTAAACCCCGGTCAACAGCCATGGCGAGAAAAGCCCCATTAATCCAACTGCGCTCAGGTAGGCCAAAGGAGACATTGGACAGGCCGATGATGGTGCCACAGCCCAACTCCCGGCTGCACCATTCGATCACCTTCAAAGTTTCCATGGCCGCTTTCTGGTCGGCGGAAACGGTCATGACCAGTCCGTCGACAATGATATCCCATTTCTGATAACCAAAGGCCTGGGCCCGGGCAAAAACCTCCCCGACCAGTCGGCAACGCTCCTCCGCCGTCGCCGGCACCCCGGCGTCGGATAAGGGCAAGAGGATAAACATGGCGCCATACCTTGCCGCCACCGGCAGCAATCTCTCGAGTTTGTGCCGCTCCGCAGAAATGGAATTGAGCAGGGCCCGGCCGGGATAAATCCGTAAGGCCGCTTCGATCACCTCGGGTGTAGAGGAATCAATGCACAAGGGAGCCTCCACAAGCTGGGACAGCAACTCGACCGCCTTGACCATGGTGGCCTGTTCATCAATCCCCGGCATCCCCACATTGACATCAAGCACTGCCGCCCCCTGCTCCGCCTGCTCCACGGCAAACCGACGAACCTCGGAGAATCTGCCCTCCCGGAGTTCTGCCTGCAGTTGCTTCTTTCCGGTGGGATTGATCCTCTCCCCCACAATGGTCAAGGGTTGGTCAAATCCAAGAAACACCGTCTTCCTAGCGGAGGTCAGAGCACCGATTTCAGGTCCCCCAATCACGGGCGGCCGCATCCCCCGGATGTTTTGGACAATGGTTTGGATATAGACCGGCGATGTCCCGCAGCAGCCGCCGATGATCCCCACACCCTGCTCGATTAAGGGGCGGACATACCGCCCAAACTCCTCCGGTGGCAGATCAAAGACGGTCTTTCCATCCACCAAACGGGGTAAGCCCGCGTTAGGCTTGGCCACCAACGGCACTTTGGCGTAGGGTTTCATTGCCGCAATAAACTCCGCCATTTTCTCCGGCCCCGTCGAACAGTTACAGCCCACCGCATCCGCGCCTAGGCTTTGCAGGGTAATCAAGGCGGTCACTGGATCCGTTCCGGTTAAGGTCCGCCCGTCCTCATTAAAGGTCATGGTGACAATAACCGGCAGATCGCAGCTTTCCTTCACTGCCAATAACGCCGCCCGGGCCTCTTGGATATCCATCATTGTCTCAATGACAAACAGATCCACACCCCCGGCCAGCAAGCCACGGACTTGCTCCTTAAAGACCTCCACCGCTTCCTCAAAGGGAAGATCGCCAAAGGGTTGGACAAACCGGCCTGTGGAGGAGAGATCCCCAATCACCAAACCGGCCGGGCCCAGCGCTTGCCGGGACAACTCCGCCAGCCGCCGGTTCATGTCGACAACACGATCTTGTAAACCATACTCACCCAACTTGAGGCGATTGGCTCCGAAAGTACAAGTATAGACCGCTGCCGAACCGGCCTTTTGGTATTCCCGTTGCAGTTCCACGATGGCCATTGGGTGCTCCAGCACCCACTGCTCCGGACAAACACCCGCCGGCATCCCCCGTTTGGTCAGTTCCGTGCCAAAGGCGCCGTCTAAAACCAATATTTTCTCTTTGACAAGCTGAAGAAACTCCTTTTTATTCATATATCTCAACCCCTTCAACCCCCGCAATGGCCAAAACGGATTTCTCTGGGATCAGCATACATTTCTCCGTTAACTTCAGGCCAAGCCGCTCCAATTTAAGCAGGTCATAGATCAGGCGTTGGTTAGCCAAGGGTAGATCGCCATAACCCGGGCTGAACCTTTGTTCAGTAAGTTTCTTTCCTTCTTTGCGCAGCATTTTATTAATAAAATCCATCAACCAGTCCAGCCCGGCATCGGCGGTCTCCGAAGCAACTGCATCCAAGATAACACCCAAAGCAGCATCGCCATGGGTCACCTCCTGGGCAATGCGCTCGACAATGGCCGGTCCCACCGTCGCGGCCATCAGGATCACCTCATCGGAGTAGCTGAGCAACCGGGCCAGGCTCCTGCTGGTAAAGGTCACATCCGGCGCCAAGCAAACCTCAGTCTCATTACGTTCAACAACCTTGAACCGCCCAAAGGCGCCCCGTGTTTCGCATAGCAGTAACCCCTCCCGGATCCCCTTGTCCAACTTTTGTCGCTGGTCCAGATCAAAAACCGTCGCATGCTTCCTGTACCCCAGCCGGGCAAGGATCATCGCCCTGGGAGGAACAGCCGGTATGTGCGTGAGGAATTGGATCTGCCCCTTGTCGTTCATTGGTCACCATCCAAGCCTTAAATTCTTTGAACAATATGTTATCACATATTTTACAGAAGCACTATAAAAACCTCCCAACTTTTCCTGCCCATCCCCCTGACCGGCCGATCCGTGGTACTGCAGCACAATCCGGTCCATCCCAGCCAAGGGACGATATGCCCGGTCACGGGCCCTGGTAGGTAACTCCCCTCCGGCCCTGGTCATTGCGGTATTCGGAATTAGCCGGAGTCAACTGGAGTTATCAACATTACCCACAAATTATCCACAGGCAAAATTCACAGCTGTGACTAACCGGGCCGAAGCCATGCCATGATTGGCCTTCAAAATATCCGGAGAGGGACCAGTAATCCCTCTCCTCTTTAACGGTATTAATTATGCCGGTACTAAATGTATTAGGTCCCCTATCAGGCCCCGGACAAAATCCGGACATCCTCCAAACACAGGTGAAGTCCGCATTTTTTTGCCAGTATCATATTGACCAAAGCTGTATGGTTGAGGTTCATCATACAAAAGCCCGGCAGGAAGGTCACACGGCTGCCCAGGACCGGCTCCTTCCGGATCTCCTTGGCAATCCCCTCAAAGCCGATCATATGGTAAGCCTGCACCTCAATGACCTTTGCTTCTCTGGCGTACTGCGGTCCCACCACCCAGGTCGTCAGCAAACCGGTGGTCTGGTCCGCCGTAATCACTTGCAAAACATGGGGAATAGGGCAACCGGCCCCCATGGGCCGCCCAACCACATAATCACCGGATTTAATCTGAAGCTTCTCCACCAGATCACCGCGAAACGGCAACACAATCTTGCGGGCGGAGAGCTCCCCCGGCAAAGGGGTTAACACAAAGTCGTAGGGATGACCCAAGATGTCGTGGCCACTATAATTTGCCGCCCTATTTACAGTTTCGACGGCCTCTTTCTTTTGGGCAAGATCCAACTGATAATAGGGGCACGCCGCCGGCTCCTTTTGCCCAGCCGCCCACCGGCGAAGCAAGTCGGAGCAGGAGGTCTCCCCGCACAAGCCGCAGTTCTTCCCCGGCGGTTGCCACTTTTTTGCGCTTAATTCCACTTCATTCACCTCGGTATAAACATTCCGCCAGCGGGCCGTCGAGCCTTTGCAGGATGCCGAAGTGGTTCTTCCAGCCCACCTCTTTTTTCCCCACACAGATGGTACAGGTGCCCAAGGGGGGATTGCCCTTAAGCAGCAAACCCTCCTCCTCAACCTCATCGGAGAGGCGGATGAGCTGATATAACCGTTGCAACGACGAACCCTGGAGGGCATTGGTTTCAATCAGTACCACCGAGGGGTGAACCTCCCGGATCTTCTGCACCAGCACCTCCCTCTCGGCTTGGCTGACCAGATCAATTTTGGTCACCACGGCAATATCAGCCAGGCTGACCATTGCCCCCATCTTTTCCGGCGTATGAATCCCGGAGATGGAGCTTAAGACAACAATGCCAAGCCCTTGATTAAGGTAGGGGGAGCAACGGAGACAGAGCCCGGCGCTCTCTACAATAAACAGATCGGCCCCGCCGGCCTTCGCCCAAGCTACCGCATCCCCCAACACCATAACCCCCGCATGATCCGGGCATAAATCCCCTGAATAAACCTTCCGGGTGAGGATCCCGAATTCATTTGCCAGTTCAATGTCTTCATAGGCTTTAACCACATCGATCTTCAAGAAAGCAATTTTTGCTTCGCTGACAAAATGACGGACAATCTGTTTGACCAGCGCCGTTTTCCCTGCTGACGGCGGTCCGGCGATGACAAGTAACTTCACTGTCTTTCCCTGCCTTTCTTCTTGTTTAAGCCGGATCGGCAATGGCCAGTTTACCAGTGATGACCCGGCCCGCGCGCAGGGCCTCCCGGATCTCGCTGATCTTTTTATCCAGTTCAATAAGGCTTTGCGCTGCCAATACTTCTCCTTCCTCCTGCTGCAGGATCTTTTTTACCGCACCGTTCTCCATGATAATTCGTTTCCTAGTATGCAGGGCAATAACCGGATCGTGGGTGACAAAGATGATAATTTTACCAGAACCTTGAATGATTTCCATCACCTCTTGTTTAAAGATGCCGGCATTTTCAATTTCATCCAGCAAAATGATGGGAGCGGCACCAATCAGAATGGCGTCAGCGATCAACAAGGACCGGGTCTGGCCACCGGAGAGCACCGTCACCTTAAGGCCATCGTGGATCTTTTCCCCAGTGAACTGGTTGGCTAGCCGGACGGTTTCCTCCAGGACCTTCTTCTCTGTAATTCCCCTAGCCCGGGCATGAATGGCCAGGAATTCCCCAACGGAAACATCCGCAAAACATTTGGTGTTCTGCGTGATCATGGCGATGGGTTTTGCCGCCGGATTATACCGAATTTCATCATCCGGTGGTTCGTTATTGACCAGCACCCAGCGGCGGGTAGCAGTGTCGCCCTGGGCCAAAAGCTCAATATCAGTGATTAATGCCGTTTTTCCGCTGCCGGTCGGCCCCACAATCGACACGGTCTCCCCGGGCAAAAGAAGGATCTCCTTAAAATTCTCCCGCTGCCCATTACGGTCAAAGCCCGGGAGAATCGTTAAGCTTCGCAGCACCAGTATCAACTCCTCCAGAAAAATCTTGTACAATGTATGCAGGACTTTAAAGCACTGTCCCCTCATTTTTCTTCCCCTTGGCAATTTATCGGTTGTATAATATAATTAATATTATAGCGTTAATCTTTTTTATTTTCTTTATAATTGTCGCTTGTGTAAGCCGGGGTGCCAAACCATGGACAGACTTAGAGCCTTTCTTTTCATCTTAATAACCCTAATCATCGCCCAACCTCTCCACGCCAAGGGAAATCCGCGGATTAACGCCCAGGCAGCGGTCCTCATGGACGCCGGGTCGGGGAAGGTGCTTTATGCCAAAAATGCCTTTTATGCCATGTTTCCTGCCAGTACTACAAAGATCATGACTGCTGTACTTGCTCTGGAACTTGGTAAATTGAATGCCAAAGTACCCATTAGCATCCATGCCGCCACACGAGAAGGAACGGCCATGAACATTTCTCCCGGGGAGACCTGGACTTTACAGCAACTGCTCTATGGTTTGCTCCTGTCTTCCGGCAATGATGCCGCAGCAGCCATCGGTGAATATATCTCGGGTTCAGAAACCAGATTTGCCCACTTAATGACAGAGAAGGCCTGGCTCTTGGGGATGGGGACAACCCAGTTTAAAAACGCCAGCGGCCTTCCCCACGAGGGACACTACACCACTGCTTACGACCTGGCCCTGCTCACGCGCTACGCCATGAAGAAGCCGCTTTTCCGCAAAATTGTCAAGACAAAGGAGATCACCCTAAACGGGCCCGGCGGCGAAGTGACCCTGTGCAACCACAACAAGCTACTCTGGCGTTACCCATACGCCACGGGAGTCAAAACCGGCTATACAACAGCAGCCGGCGGTTGTCTGGTAGCGACAGCCCAGAAAAACAACGTAACCCTGATCGCTGTAGTTATGAAAACCGGTACGATTTACGATGATGTCCAGCAGTTGTTGGAGTATGGTTTCACCCAAACCCGTTAACCGGCAACCTTCCCTTATTCCTCTTACCCTTGGACCATGGGCAAACTACCATAAAATCCATTCCCTGTTGGCCTTTGGCAGAACATTAACAAGTTGTCCACAGAAGTTATCCACATCTGTTGATAACCTAAAAATGCCCATAGACGCATTCCGTCCCCGGAAAGGCTGGCATATTATTGAGAACAGAGATCCCCCTTTACAACCGTCAGACATCAGGGCAAGCGGAGGTGACGATAATGGGTTTCCCCTTTAGTAACTTTGGCGGCTCGGGCATCATCTTCCTTATTTTCTTCTTTATCATCTTCTGCTGCTTATGCGGCGGCTTTAAGTTCTAAACCGGATATTGACAGAACCGGAACGTCACATTACCGTTGGCTTGATAGGGTTACTCCCTATCTTTTTTTGGCCTTGTTCATATAGTATTAATATCGACCCTGTTCCGGCCAGCCATAGATCCTGCCGGGGCCTAGTCGCTCCTACTACACACAAACCGGCCGGCCGATCCGGTCCAAAGGACCCAATAATTCCACGCTAAAGTAAGGTGAGCAACCATGACCAATCAAGAGATCCATGACTGGGCAGAGAAGATCTATGCCCGGGTAAAAGGCGTCCCCGGCGTTGACCGGGAATTAATCATCAAATGCCTGACCGGTATCGCCCTGCTCAAAGACAAAGAAGTCGAAGAAAAACTCCGCCGGCTCCTGCGCTTTGTTTAAACAGCCGAGCGCAAGGAATCCGGCGGATCTTTTCCTTTTTTTGCAGAACCGGATCAAGGGTAAGGCCGGCAATGGGCTTGAGCGGGTCATGATATTGGTTGAAATGCCCGATATAACATTTTCTTGGCCTAGTCCGACCTTGTTCAGACAATCATATAATACCAATACAAGGCGGTAAGTCCTTGAAACTCCGCCGGCTTAAAGGAGGAAACGCAATGTCGGATCTGAAAACCATGATCGGCCGGTTCTTCAATAACAACTGCGCCTTCTGTCTCTTTTTGATTCTTGTCCTGTTGGTGCTGTGCTGCGGATAATCGGCACAGATCCCGCCGCCCGTACCCGGCAGCGCACGCCCGAACCATTTTACCCAGAAAAAATGCCCGGCTATCGCCGGGTATTTTCACTTGCTGATTTTTTATATGAAAAATGCACTTAGCGCCATAAACAAAACAGCAAGGGAGGCGGCGCCGGCCCAAACCTGCTCAACTGCAGCCTCTTTCCCATCTCCCTCATTTTCTTGGAAGATACCCGCCAAACCGATGGCCCCTGCTCCCTGCTGATTCCGCTCCAGGTTGAGACTGCGCGCATTATCCATCAGGAGCTTTTTAATCTCATCCGGCTGCAATGTAGGCCATTTTTCACAAATTTGCAGCACAGCACCGGTAACCAGTGCCGTTGCCATGGAGGTCCCGGTCAGCCCATAATACCCACGGCGATTTTTCAAAGAAATAATCCCGGTTTCCGGCGCCAGTAGATCCGGCTTTGCCTGCCCGTCAATTGTCGGCCCCCGGCTGGAAGAAACAGCAAGCCGATCATCTTCGAGGGCCACGGAGTTTTGATCATCCAAGTTGCCCACAGTAATAATCGGCGGGTGGATACCCGGTGTATTGATGGTTCCCGGTTCAGGTCCGTCATTGCCGGCAGCAGCACAGACCGTAATGCCACGGTTCCAGGCTGCCGCCACCGCCCGGCAGAGGGGATCAAACCGGTAGGACGCTTCGGCGGGTGCGCCCAAGGAGAGATTCAGCGCCCTAATCCCATATTCAGCTTGGTGTTCAAGACACCACTCGATAGCAGCAATGATATCCGAGATCCGGCCCATCCCGTTTGCGTCCAAAGCTTTGACGGCCACAAGCTTTGCTTCGGGGGCCATTCCCCGGAAACGCCCCCGGGATAAGGTCCCGTTGCCGGCAATGATCCCCGCCACATGGGTCCCATGGCCATTATCATCATAGGGCTCCTCCCGGCTATTTACCAGATCATGCCAACCGATAATCCTGTTTTCCGGTCTTGTCAAGTCCGGATGGGGAGCAACGCCAGTATCAATAACTGCTGCAACCATATCCTTCCCGGTAATACCCTGTTCTTGGGCCAGCGCACCACCTGACGTCCTAACCGCCACGTCAAGCATCGTTCGCACGGTGGCATCGTGCCAAATGCGACGGACATAACTGGAGGCGGCCAATCGCTCCAGGGCAGCAAAGGGCAGTTCCACCGCAACGGCCGGGATCAGTTGGGTTCTGCGGCAGATCCGGCCCTGGCTGGCGTCGACCCAACCCGCCACCCGATCATACCGGCCCCCCGCCAATTCGATAATGGCCCGGCATGGGGCATCCGGGTGATCAAGATATTCCCGGCTTTGAAAAACCGGGGATATCTTGGCATAAATCCGACGGTACAAACGTTCTCACCTCCGTTTATGTGATGGATTATTTTACTGCCAAAACCAGCGGATTGTTTACATAATCAAAGCACAATTGCTGATCCCCGGTCAAAACAGGCACTACACACAAAAAAGCCCGGGTTATCCCGGGCAGAGCCAGTTATAGCCTACTAATGTCGGTAAAAATTCTCACCCGCAACATAAGACCAGCAACACCAGGATGAGAAAAAGGCAAAAGGGGTTATAACGACTCCTGAATGCTGCATCCACAGTGTTCTTAGGTGTATCACGGGTGGATCCCGGATAGTTTAAATACAGTCCCATCCCCTCCACCCTCCTTTACTACATCGACTGGCAATGAGGAGAAAGCCCGGGCCTGCCGGGCTTTTTGTTTTTTAGAAGGCACCGCAGCAAAGGACCAACAGGACCAGGATGAGGAAGCAACAAAAGGCCAAATTGCCGCCAAAGATTCCGTCAAATAAACCCTTCACGTTGTCCGCCATTCTCTTAACACTCCTTTTATGGATTTGCCCTGTTTAGCAAGGGCCCCGGGGTTAGCTCGCAATACATTATATAACCTTCTTTCTCCCCATGTACCCGGGCAAATGAAATAAACCGTTAGCTTAAAGGCCCAATTTGTGTTGGTCGACAGCGCTTTTGACAGAATTTTAATGCCCCATGCCTAAGATGGATACAGAGAAAAACAAGGATCGTCCCTGCGCTGTATGATGGAAAAAGAACAGAGCAGGACAGAGAAGGAAGGGGGATGAGCATGGAGCAGCTGGCTCTGAAACCCATCATCCGGAAATACCTTGGGATTCCCTACCGCCATGGGGGCCGGGATCTTAACGGGTTGGACTGTTTAGGCTTGATCCATCTGTTTTATCGGGATTGCGGGATCACCGTCCCCGACGGTGACGGTAAAGCCTACGACACCCAATGGGTTTTGGACGACCCCGAACGGTACCTGCGCGGGCTGCAACAAGTCGGTCGCGAAGTCCCTCTCTATGACCTAAAACCCTTGGACCTCGTCTATTTCCGGTTGCTTGGTTATATCTCCCATGGCGGCATCATGGTTGATCCCTACCGCTTTATCCATGTTATGCAACACCAACGGGTCCATCTTACCCCACTCACGGCCCCTTGGCGGAGGCGACTGGCCGGCGCCAGGCGACTACTTTAACCGGTTTCCAACAACCCGGCAAATCTGTGCTCAACAACGAACAGAACAAAAAAACCGGGGGAAGATCCCCCGGGCTTTTTTCCGGCCTCACCGGCAATTCCGGGCTTAACCGGGTTGCCGTTTAAACCCTACCCCGCGCAACAGTAATGAAAGAAAGAACATAAAGCCCAAAATAATGACGATGGTGGGACCGGATGGTGCATTAAGATAGAAGGATGCCACCAGCCCGGTCACTGAAGCAAAAACCCCCAACGCCACGGAAATAATGATCATCTTCCGCAATGTCCTGGTTAATTGGTAAGCCGTAGATGCCGGCAAGACAATCAGCGCCAGAACCATCAGTTCCCCCACGGCCTTTAAGGAAATAACAATGGTCAGGCCCATCAAAAGAGTCAACAGCAGAGAGATGACAGCCGCCGGTATCCCTGAAACCTCAGCCATCTCCGGATCAAAGGTGGAAAACTGGATTTCCTTGTAAAACAGGGCAATTACCAGGCTCACCAATAGGCCGACGGCCAGGCCAGCCCAGAGATCCGCCGGCGTCACCTGCAGCAGGTTCCCAAAGAGGTAACTCATAATATCCTGGGTATACCGGCGCATCATCCCGATGAACAAGACGGCAAAGGCCATGGCTAAAGAGAAGATGACACCAATGGATGCATCCATCTTCAAACTGGCTTTCCTGCCCAATATTTCAATGAAAAACACCATAATTAAGGTGGCAATGACGGATAGAAGCATCGGATGCCAACCCAGCAAAAGGGCTAAGGCCACACCCGCCAGGCAACCGTGACTAATCCCCGCCCCCACATAGGACATACCCCGCAGGACCACAAAGACACCAATCAACGAACAAGTAGCACCGATAATTACAGCAGCCATCAGACCCATTCGGACAAATGAGAAGGAAAGAAACTCCGTCAAGCAAAATCACCTACCAAAATATGGGGATGTCCATTATGATCATAAACAAAGATCCGGTCACCATAGACCTCTTTCAGGCATTCCTTGGTTAAAACCTCATTAGGCTGCCCGTAAGCAACTAAACCTTTATTCAACAAGAGAATCTTGTCGGCAAAATGCACTATCTCATTGACGTCATGGGTGACCATGACCATGGTGATCCCTTGCTCCCTGTTGAGCACCTCCAAGGTTTCCAGGATGGAAGATTGGGCGGAAATATCCACTGCAGCGGTGGGTTCGTCCAAAAGCAACAACTCCGGGCGCGAGACAATGGCCCGGGCAATCAACACCCGCTGTTGTTGGCCGCCGGACAAGTCGCGGAAAGACCGGTTTCGGTACTCCTCCATACCTACCAGCGCCAGGCTTTCATCCACCAAACGCCAGTGGGACTTATCCACCCGGCGGACCCAACCAATTTGGGCATAAAGCCCCATCACCACCACTTCCCGCACCAAAGCCGGAAAGTCAATGTCGTTCCTGGTCTTTTGCGGCACATAGCCAATGCGTTTTCTGGCCACTTTCAGATGGGAGGTGCCGAACACCCTAATCTCACCGGAGAGAAGCGGTAATAGGCCTAAAATACCCTTAAGCACCGTGCTTTTCCCGGAACCATTGGGGCCAATAATCCCGATAAACTCCCCTTTAGCCACGGCGAAGCTAACATCGGACAAAGCAGTAATTCCGGGATAACCCAAGGTCACCCCGGAGAGACTGAGAATAATCTCCTTTTTCTTGTTCGGATCAGTAATCATTGCAGCGCCGACACCATCTTTTCCACATTAGTTTTCAGTGTTTCCAGGTAGTCCCCGGATTCCACCGTGGTTGGCCATAACAAGACAACCTTGGCCCCGGTCTCCTTGGCCAAAACATCGGGGAGCTGTGGATAGATCTCCTCTCCCACAACAACGGTGACCCCCTGCTCCTTTATGAGTTTGACCATTTCCATCAGGCGTTTCGGGGAAATCTCCTGTTCACAAGTGGTCTCCACCGTCCCCAGGTTATTGAAGCCAAAATAACGGAAGAAATAGGGGAAAGCCGCGGAGTAACTGACAATCTTCCTGCTTTTTATCCCTTGCACCTGCTTTTTCAGTTCCACTGCCGTTTGCTCCAGCTTGGCAACAAAGCGGTCATAATTGGCTTGAAAAGACTCCTGACCATCAGGGCAAAGTTCCACGAGAGCTTGCAAAATATTGTTCGCCGCAATTTTTATATTCCCGGGATCTCCCCAATAGTGGGGATTGCTAAGGGTGTGGTCATGATGGTGCTCTGTTCCTTCATCCATACCATGCTCATGGTCTTCATCATCAGGAAGAGGCTGGATTCCCCGGGAAGCATCAAGGTAAAGCGCCTGCCCGCCCCTGATCTCGACCAACTTATCAAACCAATGGTCAAAATCCAGCCCAACTTTGATTAACAGGGCGCTGTCGGCAACTTGGCGCATGTCCCCGGTGCCGGGCTCGTAATCATGGGAACAAGCAGCCCCCTTGATAATACTCTCCACCAGGACACGATCCCCGCCAATCTGTTCCGTCAGATATTTTAACAGTGGTATGCTGACAGTAACTTTTATCTTCTCCCCGGATAAATTCACCGTTGCTTTTGGTGTATAGGCCAACCTGTAAACACCGATAATCACAATAATTAAGGTGATCATCCCAATTAACAGGGCACGCTTCAAAGAATCCCCTCCCTTTAACCTAATCCCTCCGGTATTTAAAACACGGCAACGTCCTAGGAGGAATGCCCATCCCGGCACGCCGGACAGCGGCCAAACAGTTCAAGGGCATGGCCCCGGATCTCGTAGCCTGTCTGCTCCTCCAGTTCCTGTACGATCTGGTCAAAATGGCAATGGGAAAACCCAATGGTATTGCCGCAACCCAAACATGCCAAAGAATGCCGGCAATCTGGATCTACCAGCTCATAACAATCAGCTTGTCCCAAAGTACTGATCTTACGGATTAGACCGTTTTTCAACAAAATGTTTAGGTTTCTGTAAATTGTGCTCAGATTAATCCGGCATTTGACATTAATCTTGGCTAATATGTCCTCTGCCGCCAACGGTGTTCCCTCCTCCAGGGCCCTGAGGATCTCCCGCCGTTGTTTGGTCAGTTTATACCCCTTTTCCTTAAGTAACTGCAACCTGTCGGTCATTTAACATACCCCTAAACGAGAAATTTTTGCATTTAGATTCTACAACCTTCGCATGATCTTGTCAATCAATTATTCCGGCACCAACCAAAACTTCCGGCTTTTGCGTTAACAGACCAACAATTTGTTAACCGTTTTACCGGTTTATAAAAAAAATAATCCCAGCTTATCGTTTTATGGATCAAATTAACATTTAACGTTAACATCTTTGAAACATAGCTTTAAGCTTAATTTTCCACAGTTGTGGATAATTTTGTGGAAAAGTTGGGGACGGGATCTGATTATCTGACTTTTTTATAAAGTAATATATGCAATATATGCCCAAAAAGGCTGGCGAAAAAGACCACAAAAAAAGACAGTGTAAACTGTCTTCCCGAAACCCGGGGACTACGGACAGTCACCGTGGGGTTCGAGGCCATGATGACAAAAAAGCGTTCCCTGGAAGGGAACGCTTTTTACTTTCGTTATTTGGTGCGCCATCAGGGACTCGAACCCCGGGCCCGCTGATTAAGAGTCAGCTGCTCTACCAACTGAGCTAATGGCGCATTGGTGGCGGTGACTGGATTCGAACCAGTGACACTACGGGTATGAACCGTATGCTCTGACCAACTGAGCTACACCGCCAATTTTGAAGGCATAGATTATTATAATACAAGCAGGATAACTAATCAACATGTTTTTTTCTCCATCCCCGGAGATTTTCTTCTGCCGGGCCTAGTTTGTACCGGCATCATGCAAAAAGCGGCACAAGCCGCTTTTTCTCTTATAGACTGGGGGCCCGGCCTCCGCCGCGTCCTCCGCGTTTAGAGTCGGTGTTCTTCCTTAGCGCCGATTGACGCTCATCAGAGTCCTTTAAAAATCTGGCCAATTTATCCTCAAAGGACTGCTTACTTTGTCTGGGCCGTTCTTGAACCTGACGGATGGAGAGTCCGACCTTGCTGTCTTGCATCGACAAAATCTTCACTTTTACCGTATCGTTCATCTTCAAGTGTTCATTGATGTCCTTCACATAGACATCCGCCACTTCGGAGATGTGAACCAAACCGGTCACACCCGGTTCCAGCTCAACAAAGGCGCCAAAATTAGTGATTCCCGTTACTTTTCCTTCAACAACTTGACCTACGGCCAGCGGCAATTACATATCCTCCCCTATGTTTCCAAATCCAGAAGTTAACATACTATATTATATTCTAAGGGTTTTTGTGTTGTCAAGTCAGCTTAATCAACAATGCAATGAATCACTGAACACAGGGTAAAGGTACTACTACATATCATTAAAAAATGTAATCCCTTTATAAATTTAGATTTTGCATAATCAATCACCGGCAACCCCCTTCATCGAAAGGGAGATCCGCTGCCGTTGGTGGTCAACGCCTAACACCCGGACACGGACCACATCACCCACCGCCACCTTGTCGGCGGGATGACGAACATACGCCTCGGACAGCTCGGAGATATGAACCAGCCCATCCTGCTTGACTCCTATATCCACAAAAGCCCCAAAATCCACCACATTACGGACGGTTCCTTGTAACACCATGCCCTCCCGTAAATCTTCCATTTTTAAGACATCACGACGGAAGATGGGCGGCGGCAGTGATTCCCGGGGATCTCGCCCGGGTCTGGCCAGGGCGTCAGCGATATCTTGCAAAGTCGGGAGCCCTACCCCCAGTTCCGAGGCAAACTCCGTCAAAGCCAGACCACGCAGGGATGCCCGCAGCCGTTGCAGTTCGCTTTTATCCTGCAGATCTGCTAAAGAAAACCCCAACTTGGCCAGAAGTTTCTCCGCAATGGCATAAGACTCGGGGTGAACAGGGGTATTATCCAATGGGTTTGCACTCTCCGGCACCCTAATAAACCCCGCCGCTTGTGTAAAAGTCTTTTGACCCAACCCGATCACGGCAAGCAAGTCCTTTCGCTGCTTAAAGCGGCCGTTTTGTTCCCGGTGCGCCACGATCTTTCCGGCCAAAGCAGGACCAATCCCCGCAACGTAACTCAAGAGCGCCGGTGAAGCCGTATTAAGGTCAACACCGACAAAGTTCACACAAGATTCCACCACAGCGGCCAAGGCGGCTTCCAGTTCTTTTTCGTCCACGTCATGTTGGTATTGACCAACCCCGATGGAGCGCGGCTCAATCTTGACCAACTCCGCCAGGGGATCCTGCAAGCGCCGGGCAATGGAAACGGCCCCGCGCATGGCCACATCCAACTTCGGAAGTTCCTCCCGGGCCAAGGGAGAGGCGGAATAGACAGAAGCCCCCGCCTCACTGACAATGCAATACTCCACCCGATTTCTACCCATTTTCTGCAACAACTCCGCCACCAGCAGCTCCGTTTCCCGGGAAGCCGTCCCGTTTCCGATGGCCAATAAATCTACATTCTCCGTTTTAACAAGTCCCTCCAGGATCTGCAGGGCCTCCTCCCGGCGGTTCTGAGGCGGGTGCGGGTAGATGGTGGCCATGGTCAACAGTTTGCCTGTCTCATCCACCACCGCCACTTTACAACCTGTACGAAAGCCGGGGTCAATCCCCAAAACACGCCGGCCTTTGACCGGGGGTTGTAACAGGAGATGCCGGAGGTTAACACCAAAGATCTTGATGGCCTGTCGTTCGCCTTCTTTCATTAATTCCGCCCGGATCTCCCGTTCCACCGCTGGCAGAAGCAGCCTTTTTACCCCGTCGGCGATTGCCTGCTGCAGATATGTCACTGCACAGGACCGGGGATAACGAATGCTACGTTCCGACACCATCCGGATCAGGCGCTCTTCGTCAAATTCCAACCCGACCTTAAGGACATTCAATTTTTCACCCCTGTTAATCGCCAAAATCCGGTGGGGAGGAATTTTATTGACAGGTTCACGGTAATCCGCATACATTGTGAATTCCCGGGCCTGTTCAGCATCGGCATCCTTTAACTCCGCCCGCAAAACGCCTTCCTTCCACAGAAAAGTCCGCGCCGCTTGCCGGATCTCCGGTTCATCGGTGATGGCCTCTGCCAGAATATCCATGGCCCCGGCCAGTGCGGCTTCGGCAGAAGCAACACCGCGCTCCGGATCAACAAAATCCTCCGCCCACACCAGAGGATTCCCGTCCTCAGACGCATCCTCCGCCAGGCGCTTGGCCAGGGGTTCAAGCCCCCGCTCCTTGGCCACCGTAGCCCGGGTCTTTCGCTTGGGCCGAAATGGCCTGTAGAGATCCTCCACTGCTTGCAGGGTAACGGCTTCTGCAATTGCTGCCTGCAATTCCGGCGTAAGTTTCTCCATTTCCGCCAAGGAATGGAGGACCTCATTTTTTCTGGTTGCAAGATTCCGTAGATAAGTTAGGCGGGCTTGGATCTGCCTTAACTGTTCCTCGTCCAATTCACCCGTGGCTTCCTTTCGGTAGCGGGCAATAAAGGGAATGGTATTGCCCTCGTCCAACAGACGGATAGCCTGTTCCACCTGCCGTGGTTTTACTCCCAGTTCACCAGCGATGACCTGTGCATAATCCACCCTCGTCACCCTCTCCATTGTCTTCCTGCCCTTTTTCTTATTTTCACAGAAAATAGTCCCATCATGACAAGCCTTTAGAAATAAAAAAGGAGAGATTTTTCTCCCCTTCCATGCTCAAGTTATTTTTCGCGGGATTCTCCGGCTTCCAATTTTAGTTCTCGATAACAATCGGTTTCTTCTTTCTGGGAACCGGAATCGCCTCATCCTCCTGTAAAGGCTGGGCCATAATGATCAATTGTTCGCCTTCACGGATCAAACCCTGCTTGCGGGCTTGTTCACTGATGTAATCATCGGACATCCGCCGTGCTTTCTCCAAATACATCCATTCTTGTTGTTTGCTTAACTGATCCAAGCGAGCTTCCCGCTCGCGTTTTTCTCCGTAGTAAGCAGCTCCGGAAACAGCGAACTGGATTAAGGTCACGGTAAAATAACCGATGAGAAACAACAGGAAGAGACTTAACAAGTTCCACCGGGGGCGAAAACGATAACGTTTTTTAATCCGTCGGCGAAGATAATAATGCTCTTCCGGGAGAATAACTGTTTCATAGACCGGTGCTATGTTACCCCGGTTTGCCCAGGTCGGGATGGACCGATTCCCTTCAGCCCGTTCGCTACCTGTCATTCTTCGCCACCCTCCTCATCATCGGTTCCGGCCAGGCCTAAAGCTGTACCCGGCAGGACAATTACCACTTCATAACCTTTCCCTTTTGCCCGATTATATAAAGTGGCCACACTGTTCGGACTCATGCCCAAACGACGTGCAATCTCAGCAGTAGTCGCACCCATTTCCTTAAGTACCACTACTTGACGCTCGCGAAAACTGAGATTTTCTGCGCCACGGATTTCGATCTTCATTATACCATCATCCTTAAGTTTCTACCACAATTTTATTACAAAACTTCTACAAAAATTCTACAGCTCCTTCTTTTTACCCAGGATTTTTTCTGTAAATTTGGCCATTAATTTATTTTTTTGTTTAAAACACAATGTCTTGAGATTCCTTCTTCCCTTGTATCCAAGATATTGTGTTCTCCCCGTCGATGCCAAACAAAAAAGAAACCGCATTTTAGTGGGTAAAACCCCCGATTTTTTTATAATTTAATACTACGACAAAACAATGACAAAAGTTCTTAAGGAAAAAACCCTTCGCTATGGAGGGTTTTTTTGCTCTTTTCCCTTATCGTTTGCTCGCTGGAAGTTCAACCGCTCCCTGGTTTTTCCCCGTCGCCACCACCATAACCAGCGTTCACCCAACCGTCGCCAAGGATAACCCACTGTGGTCAGGAAAGTAACGACGCCCCGGTAAACGGGACGCAGAACCGGGCTGATTAGGAGTGCATAAGCAATGTAGCCAAGACCGAGCCCGAAAAAAACATACAGCCTGAGTTCCAACCAGTTGCCAGCAATTAAACCTACGCCCAACAGAACAAAAGCGCCCAGCCAAAAAACCAGATCCCATACACCCCGGGACAGGGAGCGCCTCCCGAAACGTTGCCCCGACCAGACCAGGTAGAAGTCGTGATAAATACCCCAAGCAAAGCCGGTCAAGAAGACCAGGGCCAGACTGCTAATCTGCTCCGGTAAATTGCCCATGACCCCACCTCGGTAAAGGATATGACCAAAGGAGCCTGGGCAGACCTAGCCAGACTAATCAGCCCTGATCACCCGCCGGAAGACCCAAATAAACAAGATCATCCATAATATGCTGCAGGCCAGAAACAAAAGATGCAAGTGGCGACGCAACCCCATTACCAGTTGCAACTCTCCTGCCATGTGATCCCTCCGGAACTCCGCCCAGTATCCGGTAACCCGCTGAAGAAAATTTCTGGTTTCCTTATATTTGGGCAGACCGTCCTGATCCACATTGCTCTGACCAGCATTATAGGCCTGGAGCGCCAGATCCACCCTGCCGTCATACTTGTTTACCAAGTCCTTTAAATAACGCACCCCGGTTTCAATATTTCTTTCCACGGAAAATATGCAGTCGCCCTCATGGCACAAGTGATCCCCGGCATGGTTCCCCAAGCAACGGGACTCCGGGTTATAGTGCCGCCAGGTCAGCGGCATGATCTGCATCAGACCCCTGGCACCCTTCGGCGAAACTGCCCGCGGCCGGAAATTGCTCTCTGCTTTGATCACCGCCATGATCAGTTGGGGATCAAGTCGGTATTTTAAGGCCATCCCATGGATCACCGCCAGTTCCGAACTGTAAAAAATCTCCGTGTCACCGGTGGCCATTTGCCCATTCAACACCTGCAACAACCGGTTGGTCGGCGTTTCTGTCATGAGAATGGCAATGCCGGTAAAGGCCACAACTACCGAGGAAAAAAGCATAAAAGCATAAATGGTATGGCGATGGGACTGCTCGGATCGTAGCGCATCTAGCAAAAGCAAGGCCGGGCTCAGTACGATCAGTATGATCCAGGCAAAAATCCGCCCGATGCCTGCCTTTTCCGATCTTTTCCGCCGTATTTGTTTATTGTCTGCCGTTTTAGGCGGCATTTCATCGCCCCCCCTTTAAAAACAATGGCGAAAACTAATTCTCTACGCTATCCGGCAAACCCTTTTTGGATTTGTCCCCCTAACACTCCGGGGTTCCCGGAAATACTGCCCAAAGCTTTGCATAAGAAACCCCCGCCGGTCTTGACGGGGGCAATTTCTCTAAACAGCAATACAACAATTGCGTTTCGGACCAACCGCACCATAGCCTCTGGTGCTATAGGCCCGCCCAAATTACATCCGTTCGGGGGCAGAGATACCCAATAGGCTCAGCCCCTTTGCCAAAATGCGTTGGACCACCGCTGCCAGGCTTAACCGGGCATGGCTGACTTCAGGCCCTTCGCCCAGGAAGCGTTTGCGGTTATAGTAGGCATGGAATAAAGTAGCCAATTCCAATAGGTACCCGGTCACCCGGTGGGGTTCGCAGCCCTCCGCCGCAGTAATTAACAACTCCGGAAAACGGGCCACCTGCTCCAGGATCTCGGCTTCGTCATCATCCCAAAGCTCCGCATCCTCCGGCCGCCACCCCTGCCAAGCCACCCCCGCTTCGGCCGCCTGCCGGAAAAGACTGGCGATCCGAGCATGGGCGTATTGAACATAGAACACCGGGTTCTCGCTGGTCTGAGCCTTCGCCAACTCAAGATCAAAGTCCAAGTGGCTGTCGGTACTCCGCATCAGGAAATACCAGCGGGCGGCATCATTACCAACCTCGTTCAAAAGATCCTGCATGGTAATGAACTCCCCACGGCGCTTGGACATTTTAAAGGGTTTACCGCCCTTGAGCAGGTTAATCTGCTGGGCGATCAAAACCTCCAACCGCGCCGGGTCAATCCCCAGCGCCGCCATTGCCGCCTTCATGCGCGGGATATAGCCGTGGTGGTCGGGGCCCCAGATATCAATAACCCGGGTAAAGTTCCGCTCATATTTGTTCAGATGGTAGGCAATATCGGAAATGAAATAAGTAGTCCGACCGTCAGCTGTCCGGATCACCCGGTCCTTGTCATCGCCAAACAGAGAGGTCTTTAGCCAGATGGCCCCGTCGGCTTCATAGAGCAGCCCTTTTGCTTCCAACTCTTTAATTACCTTGTCCACCGCACCGCTTTGGTGCAGGCTCCGTTCACTGAACCAAACATCATACACGATACCATAGTTTTTCAGGTCTTCCTGCTGGGAACGGAGGATCTTTTTGTAACCGAACTCTTTACAAAGCTCCACCCGCTCCTCCTCCGGCTTGGCCCGCAGTTCGCTTCCATATGTAGCTAAGACCTCCTGGGCTAAGTCGGTAATATAGTCACCGCGGTAACCCTCTTCCGGAAATTCCACAGCTTCACCCAGCAACTCCCGGTAGCGCGCTTCGATGGAACGACCCAAAACCCAAACCTGGACGCCGTAATCATTGATATAGTACTCTTTCTCCACTTGGGCGCCACAGGTCTTAAAGATCCGGGCCAAGCTGTCGCCCACAGCGGCCGCCCGCGCATTCACCACATTCATGGGCCCCACCGGGTTAGCACTGACAAACTCTAATTGAATCTTTTCCCCGCGGAGCAAGTCATTATCACCATAGGCCTCCGCTAGCCGTAAAACTTCGGCAGCAGCCTCCCCCAGCCAACTCCGATCAAGGTAAAAATTGATAAACCCGGGCCCGGCGATCTCCGTCCGGCCCAAAAAACCGACCTCAGGCAGGTAGGAGAGGAGCATCTCCGCCACCTGGCGTGGAGGTTTTTTTGCCCAGCGGGCCAGAACCAGTGCGGCATTGGTGGCAAAATGCCCATGTGTGCGGTCCTTTGGCGTCTCCAGCTTAACCGTTTCCTCGCAATCCGGCGGAAAAACCCCATCGGCCTTGGCTCTTTGTATTCCCTGACGAAGGGCTTCTGCCAATTTCTCCCGGATCTCCAACATAAAGGCTGCAGCCATCGCTCGGATCCCCTTTCACAGAACATGTGGTTTTAAGATCACTCAGAAAAAAGGTCACGTTTCCCGTGACCTTTTCCTTCTTTTCCCTTTTCTTAAGAAACCTTACGAAGCTTTGGAACTACTGGAGGAAGTGCTTTGTTTCTCTTCTTTCGAGCGTTTTTTATAATCCGCTTTCCGGTGGTCTGTGACGTAAAAACCTGAACCTTTAAAAATTATGTTCGTGTTGAGACTGATGAGCCGCTGAACAGGAGCTCCACACGTCGGACAGGCAGACAACGGCTCTGCAGTTATGCTCTGGAATGTTTCAAATCTTCCACAGTTGGGACATTGGTAGTCATAGTTTGGCAATGCCGTCACCTCCCTATTTTATGTTCTCAAATTACTATAATTCAAAGGAAATCCGCTGTCAAGAGTTGACGGAAGGTCCTGTGTTATTTTTCCATTAAATTAACGGACCGTTCCTACCGGCGCCGCCAAAGGTTAGTAAACCAACGAACCAGGCTCCACCAGAGGCGGACAAGGAAATTGGCCCGGCCTACCTGTTCGCCGGTGACCACCGGCGCTTGACCCACCGCCTCATTGCCGACTTTGGCCACTAAATTGCCGACGACTGTACCTTTGGGCAAGGGAGCGGTCTTGGGGATCAACACCAGATCCTTCTCCACCTTTGCCAGTTGTTCCCGCTCCACTACGACGGCCAGATCTTCCGCCAGAACCAACGGTGTTTGTCTGGCCCCTTCATTAATACGGGTCTTACCCACGGTCTCCCCTTTCTTGGCCACAATCTTATGGACATAATTACGAAAGCCCTTCTCCAACAAGGTCTTCGTCAACTCCAACCTTTTCCCGTTGGACGGAGCACCGAAAACAACGGAAATCAACCGCATTCCGTCGCGCTTTGCCGTAGCCACCAAACAAAACCCGGCTTCCTGGGTATGTCCGGTTTTCAGCCCGTCCACACCCGGGTATTCACCGATTAGTTTGTTGGTGTTCCATAAGATAAATTCCCCGTTTCGGATGGAATCGGTCTTAATGGAAGTATATTTGAGAATGCCGGGATGTTTGGTGACTAACTCCCGGGTGATTATAGCCACGTCATAAACGCTGGTATAGTGATTGGGATCCGGCAGGCCGGTTTCATTGGCAAAATGGGTGTTCTGCAGCCCCATTGCCTCGGCGCGACGGTTCATAGCATCGATAAACGCCTCGGTGCTCCCGTAGAGATGTTCAGCCACGGCGGTGCTGGCATCATTGGCCGACACTATAGCAATGGCCTTTAACATCTTGTCCAAGGTCATAACCTCGCCCTCCCGCAGGTAGATCTGGGACCCGCCCATGCCCGCCGCATTCCTGTTCGTGGTGATCTTCTCATCCAAACGGGCTTTACCACCATCCACCGCTTCCATAATCAGCAGCATGGTCATGACCTTGGTCACACTGGCGGGCGGGAGCCGCTCATGCTCATTCCGGGCAAAGATGACCCGGCCGGTCTGGGTCTCAATTAAAATACCGGCTTTGGCCGGAAAATACTCAGCTCCCCAGACGCCCTCCGGAATAATGAGAGCAAGGACAAGGGCAAGCATAACCGGCAACCATTTCTTCATTGCATATCCCCCCCTGAGCATCCTCCTTTAATAGACTGACCAGCTTGGCCCTTCTCTATGCCGCTGCCGTCCGCTGCCCCGCCCGGCTTGCATAACCAAAAAATAAGAGGCTGTTAACATCCGTCAACAGCCTTTACGGGCAGACGCCCTCCCTTCCCCCGGGCAAAAACGGGGAAACTGTCTTCAATTTATTTATTTTTATTTAAGAGTGGTAATCTTCGCCATCGTCGCCATGGGGATGATTAACCTTTTACCAGCAGGCAGGGGTTCACTGAGGGACAGATGATTCTCCTGGGCCAATGCTTCCATGGTAGTCTGGTATTTGCGCGCCACCTTCCACCAGGTGTCACCAGGTTGAGTCAGATAAAAGATCATGGTCGAGCGGGTGCCCGGCGCTACTTTGGGTACTACCGCCCAATCATCCACCACGGAAAGATGCTTCTGCTCCAACACTCTGGTTCGCACCATCACTTCCATGAGCAGGCGGACACGGCGTCCGTCCACCGGCTCAAGGGAAACTCCCAGCACATTACCTTCCACCTCGGCCCGGAAACCCTCCTCCGCCACAGAAACCTGCACACTCTCGGCCCAGGCCAAGGCCGTTGTTTTCTCCCAGGCAGCGGTATAAACACCCGGAAAACTTTCCCCGTCACCGGCTGTATATAACAATTTGATCTCCGTAGAACCCTCCAGGAGAATTTTACCCGTTCCACATTCCCCGGAAATCCGGTTGGCCAAGACTTGACAGTGCAAAACCCGGCCAAGCTCAGGCCGGCCCGCAGGCAGTTCCAGCAGCCGTTCCACCGGCAATATGGCGATCTGATCGGCCAGCACATCCTCCAGTTCCAGTCGCCTGCGGTTGATGTCCAGGATTAATTCCGGCGCCGACAGATCCACCACCACTTCTCCTTCGATGAGGCGGTAAGGCGCGACCTCCGCCAGCACCAGGGCTTCAAACCGGAGGTTCTCCTTGCCGTAACTCTCTGCACTGCAAAAAGGAACAGTGACTACGGGAAGAAAGCGGGTATCTTCCCCAATATTCTGCCCGTCAATCTCCAAGTGCCAATGCAAGGCTGGCCCCGCTTCCCGGCTCCATTCCACCTTCATCAGTTCCTCCCGGTCCTCTTCATTCCGGGAAAGGTACACCATGGTAACGGAGAGATCTCCTTCAATTTTGATCTTACCTTTGCCACTCTCCCAATGCAGGTTAACGGGAGTAGCGCGGGTCCAAAGCACCCGAAAGACCGGAGGACAAAGGTAGGGTAGATCCAACACGGTTTGCACCTGGGCCCGGCCCTGATAGGTGCCAAGGGGCTCCGTCACCCGAAAGACCTCTTTGGCCACATTAAGAGCTGCCGGTGGCTGGACCTGCGCATTAACCACCAGCTCCTCCCGTTCCGGCGCAACAATGATACTGACCACCAGGATATCGCCTGCCACCCGGATGACATGGTGATCACCGGGTTCCGCCGACACCCGGAACACCCGGCAGTCCGTCTTCACCCTGTCCCCCGCCGGAACCGTCGGAAGTTCCAGCATATAACTGAAGGAGATCGGCTCCCCCTTTATACTGCAGTACGTCATTGCCGCCGGGACGTCCGGCCCGCTAGCGACGGTTGCCTGACAGACCAGGAAGGGAATCATTTTCCCGGCAATTAACAGTCCTTCCGCAACTGGCTCTGTTACCACATCAACAAGGCGACACTCGATTGATAACACCTGATCGATGGGGGGCTCCTCCGGATTAACCCTAACCTCCCCTTCCACACGGAAATCACGCTCTACCCGAAGGACCTTCTGTTCCCATTCAAAGACCCTGCGCTCGGTATCAACCACGCATAAACCCCTCCCTCTCTCCCCATCCCTGCGCCTTAGGTCTCTTCGGCGCTGTCTCTTTGGGACCTGCGGAGCAGTTTTTTCTCTTCAATATATATGAAAGGGTCCCGCTGTTCATGTCCTTTGTTTGTGCAAAATCTACATCCGGCTGGAATTCTGGCTACATTAAACACATCTGAGGGTCTTTGCAGCCAAGACTATTTTAAGGCCCGGCAGCAATGGTCATGGTCGTATCGTTTCAGCGCAAAATGCCCGCGCCATTTTTCCAGACTGTGGCGGTTGACAGTGTTAATGCCTGTGAAGACCACGCCATGCCAGCCTTCCCGGACAATATCGCCAAGCACCCGCTGCAAAGTGAGGCGATCGGGCAACCATAACCTGGCCGTTTGGCCCTGGTGCTCCACCTCCCAGGATGCCCAGGCGTAACTACCGCAGCGTTCCGGCTGACCTCCGCTTCTCAGCAGATAATAACGGGTTTCTTTTGGTGTAATCCTGTGACGTCCTCCGGTCGTCTCCAAAACAGCCCCCAGATCCAGGTGCAATAAGACCGGCAAGCCATGTAACATACGGCGCCAACGGCCCAATTGCCCCGGTGCGGAACCGCCCTTGACCGGCGGCGGTGTCAAGTGCACGATCAGGCCGGCAACCGCCGGATGTTTCCCGTGGATCTTTAATGCCATGGCAAGCCCCGGATAAGCCAGATGTTCCTCCTCCAGCCACAGCCAGGGGCGCTCATTGGGGTTTAACCGCAAACATTTTCGCAGGGTCTTTCGCAGGAAATCTGGGCCCAAACCACGACAATCCCAGACCCAACTATCCCCCCGCACCCGCCGCTTTTTCAGGAAATCCTGTACAGAGTCACTGTTCACTACAGTTTTTTCCCCTAATTCCGGTATCCTGTCACCCTCTGTATCTGCTGGTACCAGCAAGCCGGTGCATTCTACCGTAGTGTACCATTCACCCCACAACAGCCAGACCTCCCGCCGTGGTATTAAAACCGGCTGGCCAAACCCGGCAAACTTTGCCGGGGAACGCAGGGCGCCGGGAGCCACACCATAACCTTTAGCAATGGAAGACAGTGTCTCGTGCCGGCCAACACGGTGAACAAGCCACGCTCCTTGTTCGACAATCTCCTGTAAGAGACGGAAGAAATCCGGACCGGCCCTCCCATCGGTTTTACGAAAACATAAGCGCTGAAGCAACAAGACAGCTTCTTCGGTTAACACACCAAATTGCCCATCAACCTCCCCCACATACAAACCCATCCCCTTTAACAAAGTTTGCAACCGGTAGACATCTGAGCCCGTCATACCAGTGGAAAGGATACGACCCCCCAGAGGAACGTGTGCCAGAGAAACCAGTTGGTAACCGAACATCGCTGGGATCACCTCGTTCCCCATATCGTATGCCTTTGGACCGGCAGGAGTGTCCACCCTATTGTCAGACACTTTCTTGACACCCCAAGAAGGGTCGAGTACAATTATTAGCAATAAATATAAATGTTCTCCGGTGAGGAAAGGGGTGTCCATGCCATGGCCATGTTCCAGGTTTATGATACAACCCTCCGCGACGGCCTGCAGGGCGAAGGAGTTGTTTTTTCCGTTGACGACAAGATCCGGGTCGTCCAGGCGTTGGATGATTTAGGCATAGATTATATTGAAGGCGGTTGGCCGGGAGCAACCCCAAAGGATCAGGAGTTCTTCCAACGCATGAAAGGAATCTCCCTCAAAAACAGCCGTCTGGTGGCTTTTGGCTCCACCCGGCGTGCCAACAACCGGCCGGAGGATGATCCGATCTTACGGAACCTCCTGGAAGCCGAAACACCCACCGTCACCATCTTCGGTAAGACCTGGGATTTCCATGTCCGGGAAGTTCTTCGTATCACATTGGAAGAAAATTTGGCGCTGATCGAGGATTCGGTGGCCTTTTTGAAGGCCCATGGACGGGAGGTTTTTTACGACGCCGAGCATTTTTACGACGGGTACCGGGCCAACCCCGAATATGCCCTGGCCACAATTGGGGCAGCCATCCGGGGCGGCGCCGATATGGTCATCTTATGTGACACCAACGGCGGAACCCTGCCCAAAGAAGCGCTCCACATTTTCCAGGAGATCAGCAAGAAGGTTACAGTACCCCTGGGCGTTCACTTCCATAATGACACCGGCATGGCCGCAGCCAATTCGGTACTCTCCGTCCAGGAAGGCGCCCGCCAGGTCCAAGGCACATTCAATGGTTACGGTGAACGGTGCGGCAATGCCAATCTCTCAACCATCCTGCCCACCCTGGTTTTAAAGCTCAAGATGGACTGCAAGGCTGCAACCAACCTGACCAAGCTGACTTCCGTTTCCCGGTTATTATCGGAATTGGCCAACTTGCATCACGACGAACGCCAACCCTACGTCGGTGCCAGCGCCTTTGCCCACAAGGCCGGTACCCACGTGGATGCCGTCCAAAAAAACTCCCACACTTTGGAGCACATCGAACCGGCTTCCGTCGGCAATGTCCGCCGCTTCCTCTTGTCGGATCAGGCCGGACGCAGTACCATCCTGAACCGGGCCCGGCAATTGGTACCCAATGTCTCCAAAGATGCAAAGGAGATAAAGGCCCTAACCAACCAGCTTAAAGAACTGGAACACTTGGGCTTCCAATTTGAAGCCGCCGAAGCCTCCTTTGATCTGTTGATCAAGAAGGCCTTTAACCTCTACGAAAAAGTCTTTAACCTGGAAGGCTTCCGGGTAATCGTGGAGAAGCGGGGAGATAATCCTTCCTACTCGGAAGCCTCCATCAAAGTTAGTGTCAATGGCGTGACGGAGATCACCGCCGCCGAGGGCAATGGCCCCGTCAACGCTCTGGACTCAGCCATTCGCAAAGCCCTTGCCCGCTTTTATCCCAAGATTCAGAACGTCTTCCTGACCGACTTTAAAGTCCGTGTCTTGGAGGAAAACTCCGGCACAGGGGCAAAAGTCCGGGTACTCATCCAAACCAGCAACGGGCGCCAAAGCTGGGGAACGGTGGGGGTTTCGGAGAACATCATCGAGGCCAGTTGGCAGGCTTTGGTGGACGGTATTGAATATGGCATCCTCGAGGAAAAAAAGGACAAAGCAGAGAACGGGCAATAATATTTTCTTTGTTCATTTCATTTATAAATCCCCCCAAAAAAAAGCTGTGGTTCGCTCAAGAACCGCAGCTTTTTTCATTTCGAAACAACCTAAGACCCATTAGTTACTTCTAAAAGAGATGAGTCAGGAATAAACCGATGAGAATCCCGATGCCCAAGCCGTAAAAGGTCTTTCTCAGCGAGGAAAGATCCCTTCCCAGCGGCAACAGCTCTTTAAACACCAAAAGCACCATGGCTCCGGAGGCAAACCCAAGAGATGCAGCAACAAACCGGTGAGATACCCCCCCTAACAACCCACCCAACAGAGCACCACAAGCCATCGGCAGTTCCACCAGGAACAGGGCCAGCATCACTTGGCGGAGGGAGACTTGGGCCAGGTGCAAAGCTGCCGCCACAACCATTCCTTCCGGCACATTATGGACGGTCATCAACCCTGCCAAGCCAAGCCAGCGCCGCCAATCGACCGCTGCAGCTTTAACCGTTCCCAAGGCTAAACCCTCCGGAAAGTTATGCACACCGATTCCCATCCCCATCAACAGTCCTGTCCGGGCCAGACTACTCAGCGGCAAGATGGTGCTTCGCCGTACCACCAGGCCAGCAAGGAGAATAAAAACCAAACCAAACACACCACCGCCGACCGCCGAATAGTAATTGCTGGCTACGGCCTCCGGCCACAGATCCCATAGAACGACAGCGATCATAATCCCACCGGAGATCCCCACCAGAATACTCTGCTCCCCCGTCTCCCGGCGGGGAAAGATGAGCACACCAAGGCCACCAAGGACGGTGCCCAAAATTCCCACCATAAACCCCAGGACCATTGTGGCCATTAGGGAGCCCATTCTTTCACCCCTAGGCATCTTATGAAGGCCACTGTCGGGGATATGCCCAGCGGTCAGGGGTAAACTAAGATATAAAATCATTGGGGAGAGAAGACTTTGCGTAAACAATTGTTCTTTATCTTACCGGCCGGACTGGCCGGTGCACTAATGGCCATCCAAGGAGGCCTCAACGGATTACTGGGCAAAACCATTGGTCTTACAGAAACCACCTTTGCCGTACACTTAACGGGGCTGGTGACAATCCTGCCCTTCTTCCTGACCAAACTAAACAGCCTCAGCCTGGCGAAGCTTAGTAAAGTTCCCTGGTACGCTTGGTTGGGCGGTTCCCTCGGCGTGCTCATCATTTACGGGGTTGCCCTTAGCTTTCCCCGGCTGGGGGCAGGAAAAGCCACCACAGCCATTGTTGCCGCCCAGTTGTTCACGGCTTTTCTCTTGGATCGCTTCGGCTGGCTTGACCTCTCCCCCCGGCCTTTCCGCACTATGCATCTGGTCGGGATTGCCCTTATCGCCGTAGGCGCTTACCTCCTTTCCCAACAAAAGTAGGCAATAAAAAAACAACCCCAATCCGGGGTACTTTATCGCAAATTATTTGATATTTAACTTTACTTTCTTCCCTTTACTCTTTACATTTTTTCAGCTTCCGGAGACGGCATTGGCCACCTCAATAATCTTTGCAGGTTCAAAGGGTTTAATGATAAAGTTTTTTGCACCCGCTTCCACCGCCTCTACCACATGGGTCCTCTGCCCCATGGCAGAGCAGATGATGATCTTCGCCTGCGGATCCTCCTGACAAATGGTACGAACAGCCTCAATGCCATTCATCTCTGGCATGGTAATATCCATAAAAACCAAGTCCGGTTTCAGTTGTCGATAAGCAGCCACTGCCTGCGTACCATTGGAAGCCTCCCCAACGATCTCATAACCCGCCTCCGCTAAAATCCGGCTTAACATTACCCGAATAACCTGTGCATCATCACAGAGTAGAACTTTCTTACCCATCCTTGGCTCCTCCTCCGTATAAATTTATAATCAGCAATATTTTAAAAGTGGACGAAAGTGTTTTTAGATCCTTCGCCACTTAAATCCCTTTTTCCTCCCCTTTTACTCTTTTCCCTTTTCTCCTTTCTCTTTACCCTTCATACTTCACTGTTTTTTTCACTTTACCCTTCTCACTTTACCCTTTTTACTTTGCTCTTTTTGCTTTTCACTTTTAAAAAAAGTGCGCTTGAAGCAGCGCTTTACTCAATCTCCAAACCATTCTCATCAATTCTTTGGATCTTTTCTTCCTCCCCCGTTTCCGCGGAAAGAAAGATCCGGTAGCGATCGCCGTCTGCCCGCCCCAACACCTCCCAGCAGGTTTTCTCCTTAAATCCTTCGTCCATAACCACCGCTTGGCGAATCTCATCCACCTTCAAATTTGGGCTCAATCCTTTACATACCTCGGCTTCACTCAGCCGCGGCGCCGGAAATGAGCGTTTGGGTCGGTGAAAAGTCAGATAGGTAATGGCCTCAACACCCAAGATTTCCCCGTTATCCTTGGCGCATTGGACTTTGATCATGTCCGGGTAAACTACATAGCCGTCACAGCGGCACACCATGGAGACGGTGGCTACACCGTCAAACTCCTCCGTCGCCACCGGAACCATCTCCGGATAACCGCGGGAAGCAAGGAACGCTTGGACACGCCGGTGAATTTCCTTTATACTCAGACGCGATCCGGTCACTGTCCGTTCTTTTAAAAACCAGGCCAAGTGACCACCCTTGACCGTAATCGCCACTTTGGTCTGTTGCTCCCCCTGCCGGTTATTTTTGGGGGTTAAGGTATACATATAAGTTGCCATATTGCCACGGGTACGTCCGTCATAGCTAATCCGCATCCGCTCTCCTTGCGGCACCATCCGGCGACAAATCTGCCGCCCTTGTTCCACAGAAATCTCCGCCCCTGTCAATCCCCTGGGCTTTTCTGTAAAGTTTAAGGTATTGCCCTCAATCTCCGGTTCAGGAAGGCGCTTTAACCCGTCTTCCAACATATAAAAACTTTTTGTCACTTTATTGGTCCCGGTTGCCTGTCCCGGATCCCCAACCGCGGTAGCAAGCCCCCGGGCATCGTCCCGGTCCACCTGGAGCCATTTTGTCTCTCCATCAAGCATTTCTTCCTGTAATCCCGTCAACTGATTGGAAATATATTTGCACTGATTATGCAGGCTAAGCAGGGTTTTCCGTTCCTTGTCCGAGAGCTTTTGCTGGCGGATATCCCGGTTGGTGGCCATATTATAGGTAAAGGCGCCGACTTGAGCCAGGAAGTCTTTCGTTCTGGACATCTCCACCGATGTAATCGGCAGTTGCCCCAACTCCTCCTGGGCCATATGGGCCTCCCGCCAAATATCCGAAAAGAACCGGGTCAAGATCTTCGGTGAGTTGGCCACCTTACATTTGGCCAATTGGGATTCCAAGCCCGCCACATGCGTAGTTAGCTCAGTAAATGCCCGGTTATACTGGTTTTCCGTCCTGATCTCCAGGCTGCTTCTTGACCTGTATTGTTGATAACCCCAAACCAAGGAACCCACCAAGACAATTGACAATAAAGGAACAAGCCATCTTCTGTCCATAATAAAACCACCCTTTCACTAGTATCCACCCCTAATATTCCCCTTTACCGCCAGGCGAATACATAAGCAAAAGAATGGTTTACAGCTAAATTAGCGAATCTTCCTGCGCCGACCGTCAATCCGTTCGACACTTATATTGGGATAGATTTTCATCACCTGCCGGGGATCACATTCACCGCCCCCAAGACACAGGGAGTTAACACAGGCGGCAGCCATTCCCCAGCGGACACAGTCGGGTAGGTCCATTCCCCGGATTAACCCGACGGCCACTCCGGCCAATAAAGCATCGCCACAACCTACGGTATTAACGGGTTGAACTTTGGGGCAAAAGATCCTTAAAACCTCCCCGGAGGTGATCAACAATGATTCTTCCATTCCCAAGGAAATCAGAACCATGCCCGCTCCCCAGCTAATAACCTCTCTGCCAGCATCGATCCATTGCTGCTCCGTCTCCAGGGGCTGCCCCACGGCCTCCTCCAACTCAGCGAGCTTTGGCTTGACCAGGATCGGTCCCGCTTCGCAGCCAAGCCGCAAGGGCTCGCCAGATGTATCCAGGATGGCGTCGGAACCGGCCTCCCGGATCATATGAATCAACCTGCCATAAATGCCTTCGGGTACGCCCGGCGGGAGGCTTCCGGACAAGATCACCATCAAGCTCTGTCCGGCCAAAGATGTAACCTTTTCCTCCAAGGCTGCCAACTCGTAATGGCTGATCTCCGGTCCCGGCTCCAAGATAGCGGTTTGTTCAATCCCAGGCCCGATCAAAGTGATATTTTGGCGAATCTCACCCCGAACAGGAACAAAATCGGGAATCACCCCCACCGCTAAAAGACTCTGCCGGAAAAACGGCTCGGCTTCTGCTCCCAAAAAACCAGTAGCAGTTACCTGTTCTCCTAAGACCCGTGCAATCTGGGCTGCATTGATCCCCTTACCCCCGGGCATAACATTCTTGCGTTGTACCCGGTTTACCTGGCTCAAGCGCCATTCGTCCAGAAAATAAGTGCGGTCAATAGCCGGGTTGAGCGTAACAGTAGTGATCATCTCCTGCACCTCCCCGCGGATCAGCATAATGCCTCGTCATGTAACCGAATACGTACCGGCAAATCTGCTGCCTGTTCACGAAGGTTCTAAGCTATGCAAGTTCCACTATTTTCTCTTTTGGCTTTTGGTGCAATATATTGGGCAGTTTTCCGTTAATAATCACCATATATTGAATTATAACACCACAAAACACAATTATGGAACCATTAGTTAGATCAGCATTCGTTATCCCGGGCTAAAACCCTTTTCCCCTTTTAGCCCGCAAACAAGGTAATTTCCTTTGGCAAGCCTTTTGCCTGCTTACTTCATCGATCCATTATATTATTCAATGGCAAAAGCAGGGACGTCGCCCGCGGCATCCCTGCCGTTAAATAAAATTAGATCTTGACCAGCTCATATTGTTGTGTCCCTAAACCGATCTTTTCCGCATACTCCAAACCGGCCTGCCAATGCGTCTGTGGGTGTACCCGGGTAAAATAATCTTGGTGTTCGTCCCCATCTTTTTCCGCTAAGATACTGCCCGGTAACACCGGCGCCCCGTTTACCAAATCCGCACAAGCCCTGTCCAACGCCACCGGATCAAAGGAGGCGGCCATGCCAAGATCCGGAACAATGGGCAGATCATTGGCACTCCAGCAATCACATTCCGGCGAAACGTTCATGATAAAGTTGATGTGAAAATGAGGCTTACCCTTTACAACAGCGTAGGCATACTCAGCGATCTTCTCACAGGCTATAACCGCCGATTCATCCCACCTAACCTGCGCGGCATTAAAGCGACAAACCGCCACACACTGGCCGCAACCAACACATTTTTTGTAATCAATCACAGCTTTTTTCCGTTCATTCAGGGCAATGGCCCCTTGGGCGCAGTTGGCCACGCACTGGCCACACCCCACGCAGTATTTTGCCACTATAATCGGCTGGGAAGCCGAATGCATCTCCAGCTTTCCGCCCCGGGATCCGCTGCCCATGCCAAGATTCTTTAAAGCACCGCCGAAGCCAGTCATTTCATGGCCTTTAAAGTGGTTCAGGGAGACAATAATGTCTGCGTCGGCAATTGCCGCACCAATTTTCGCGGTTTTACAATGCTTTAAGGCAATGGGAATTTCCCTGTAGTCCGTACCCTTCAAGCCATCGGCAATAATCACCTGACACCCGGTGGCCAGGGGATTAAAACCGTTTTCCATGGCCGTCTCCAAGTGATCCACGGCATTGGCACGCCTTCCGCAATAGAGAGTATTGGAGTCGGTTAAAAACACAATTGCCCCCAAATCCTGGAGCATCCGGGCCACCCGGCGCACATAATTGGGGCGGATATATGCCAGGTTTCCCGGTTCACCAAAGTGAAGCTTGATTGCGGTGAACTTTCCTTGAAAATCAATCTCTTGTATGCCCGCAGCTTTAATCATCCTCTCCAATTTATCCAGGAGGTTAAGCCCGGGTTTTGTGCGCAGGTCTGTGAAATAGACTCTGGATCCAGTCATTTATGCCCACCCGCCTATTCATGATATTGACTCTATTATAAGGATCTTCCGGGCAAATGAAAAGCAGTCGCCGGAGGTATTTTCGCCAGGACCAAATCTCCCTATTATTTTGCTATAAATAATTTTAATAAATTTCTCAAAAGCAGAAGGATAATTATTAGATGTGTTGTATTAGTAACAATGTTGCAACAAATAAAGGGGGTAGATCTTGTTGGAAAACAAGTATTTCTTAATCTCCTTCTTTTTGTTCTTTGCCATCATTCCTTTGGTTGGCTGGGGTGAAATTTACGCCATGGGAATCGATCCTCAAAGCAACCACCGGTTATTCTATGTCGACAGCCTTCACGACCAGGTGTATTATCCAGCAGCATCCACTTTAAGTGATCAGCCCTTAACCTCGCCGGGCATTTCCCTTAAAGGGGCAAGACGAGAGTCGTTTGCTGCACCCTTGCCGGAAAAAGGCCTTTGCCGCCATGGGGCTGCCATACATGCCGTGAAGGAAAACAAAAATCTCTGTTTCAGATCCCGGGGGCCAACTCCTTATCAAGGATTCTTCCAGATATTACAGATCATTTTCTCTCCAACCAAGGGATAGCCTTTAATGAAAACGTAAGCTGGCAGGGTGGTTCAGAGCAAATCCACCAAAACAGAGCACAGCAGCTTTTGGCTGCTGTGCTTTGTTGCTTTATTTCAGTAAAGTTTTCCACCCTCAAGTCATTAACACTTTCAGGAGAGGTAACAATTTATCCAACAGCTTTGGTTTTACACATTAAATGAATATTAAGAACCAAGGACCTAATGTCGATAGAGATCTCAGAGTTATTTATAATTTACTAAAGAACGAGAAGGCGGTGATGGCCATAAACAGAAAAAGACATGATTCTTTCTTGCTTTATGGCATTGCCGCTGCACTGGTCGGACTAATTGCTGGAATCAGCATTTACATCTTTGTTCGGAATCTGCTGATTAACAATGCCCAATCATCCTTGGTGGAACTGGCCCGCCAAGGCGCAAAGCAGGTGGAGAACCAACTAAATACGCAATTTATTATCCTGGAATCCCTTTCCTCCCTTGATGTGATCAAAGATCCGACCCAACCGTGGAGTGAAAAAAAACGGATCATTGAAGCCATCAATGAACTCAAACTCTCAAATTTAAAGCGCATCAGTCTTGCGGACAGGACAGGGCAGTCTAATACCAGTGACGGAAATAGCCTGTTTATCGGTGATCGTTCATACTTCCTTAAGGCCTTGGCCGGAGAGCGCAATGTATCAGAACCGCTGCTTAGCCGCCTGGATGGCACAATGATTATTGTCTTTGCCGTACCCGTGGTCTATAAAGAAAAAGTCACTGGAGTGCTGTACGCCACCTATTCATTGGAAAAGTTATCAGAGATTACCGAGAACATTCGCTTCGGTGCAAAAGGCAACTCATTTATTATTGACCACGAAGGCAAAATTTTAGCCCACGAAGATCGCTTTTTAGTGTACAATCAAAAAAATGACTTGGCTAAAAACCCACAGTATACAGCTTTAACCAGTTTGATCGAGCAAATGATGGCCGGCCAAACCGGAGCCGGGGAGTACAAATATCAAAACCAGATAAAATTTTTAAGTTTTGCTCCCATCGCCAATACCGGATGGTCTTTTGTTATCGCTGCGCCTCGCTCCGAGGTCTTGGGCAATTTTGATCAGGTATTAACTTTGTTCATATCCCTGCTTTGCCTCATGTTTCTGCTCTCTTCCATCTTTTTTTGGCAGACATCGGCTCTGCACAACACGTTGACAGTAAACCAAACAATTTTAAATAAGGCCATTGAAACGGCGCATCTCGTGATTATCGGCTGCGATCACCGGGGCAAAGTCCTTTCCTTCAACGAATTTGCCGAAAAAAAACTGGAGATCGCCGAAGACCATGTCGTGGGCCATTGCAGGATCCATGATCTGGTGCCGAAGAATAAACAAGCACATATTGACCGCCTCCTCCAACTCATGCAGACCAAATCCTTTACCCAGGCGGAATTCCCCATCTTACGGCACGACAGTAAGAAGATTCATTTTCTGTGGAGCATCATTGCCACCCAGCGTTTTCCCGGTGATCCGGAAGAACTAATCTTCATGGGTATTGACATCTCCGAACGCGTTAAATCCGAACAACTGCTCCGGGCCAATAATAAAAAACTAACCCAATTATACCGGGAGCTTGCCGCCTCTGAAGAAGAATTGCGCCGGCGGTACGAGGAACTCCAAGATACCCAAGAAAAACTGGTACAGAGTGAAGAACGGTATCAATTGGCGCAGGAAGGCTCCAATGATATCCTTTGGGACTTGAACATCGATGAAGATCTCCTCTATATCTCCCCAAAATTCTATGAACTTTTCGGCTATGACAGCAGCGAACCGGTGAACACTTGGCAAAGGTTTATCGGGCTGACCCATCCTGAGGACACCACAGCAGTACGGGAATCCTTAGATCGTTGTTTATCCGGCCAAACTTCCCTCTTCCAGCATGAACTGCGGCTGCGTGCCGCCGACGGCGATTACCGTTGGTTATCAATGCGCGGGAAACTCACTAAAGACCGGAACGGTAATTTACGGATGGCCGGTTCCCTGACAGAGATAACAGAGCGCAAATTCCAGGATCTCCTTATTCAACAGTTGGCCTTTACCGATCATCTTACCGGCCTGCCCAACCGGGCCTCCCTCAACCAAAAATTGGCCAGAGTAGTTCAGCAGGCGACCGCCAAAGGAGTTTCTGGCGCCCTGTTTTATGTGGATATTGATAACTTTAAATTGATTAACGATGCCTATGGCCACTCCTTTGGTGATATAGTTCTGAAAAATATCAGTAAATTACTGCTAACCACTCTGCCCAACGTGGACGTGTACCGCTTCGGCGGCGACGAATTTGTCTTGCTTATCCCCGAGGTCAACGGAGGTCTAGGAGCCCAGGACCTCGCCAACTCAATCATGCAGATTTTTGCCTCTCCCTTTGTAATAAAAGATCGGGTTTTCCACATCTCCTTCAGTATGGGAATTACCCTTTTCCCCAAGGACGGAGAAACCCTCGAAGAGCTTTTGAAAAATGCCGACACCGCCCTTTTCCGGGCAAAAGAAGCCGGTAAGAACCGTTGGTTCCTCTTTGATCAGGCCATGAAGGATGAGGCCACGGAAAAAATGGAGATGGAAAACAGTCTCCGCTCGGCTTTAAAAAACCGGGAATTTTTCTTGGTCTTTCAACCACAGTTTAATCCCGTAACCGGTCAAGTCGTTGGTTTTGAAGCTTTACTCCGCTGGAAAAGCCCAAAATACGGTTTTGTTCCTACCGATCGCTTTATCAGACTTGCCGAGGCCAACGGGCTGATTATCCCCATCGGCCTTTGGGTCTTGGAACAATCCGCCCGCTTTGCCGCCCGTCTGATTCAGGAAGGTATAAACGGTGTGATAATTTCCGTTAACCTGTCCGCTCGCCAGTTGATGCAGGGCGATTTTGTCGAACAAGCCGTTCAGGCTACGGTTAAAAATGGGGTATTACCCAGCCAAATCGGTTTGGAACTCACCGAAACCGCTGTTATGGAATCTTACGAAAACAACTTGGAAACCCTGCGCCTGTTGAAAAATGAAGGTTTCAAACTGTTCCTCGATGATTTCGGCACCGGTTATTCCTCCTTAAGTTACCTTAGGATCTTTCCTCTGGATGCAGTGAAGATCGATAAGTCCTTTGTCGCAGACATCAGCGATAAAAACCATCAACCGCTGGTCCGTTCCATCATTGATCTGGCCCACCAAATCAACTTGAACGTGGTGGGAGAAGGGGTGGAAACACCCGAACAACTTAATTGTCTTACCAATTGGAACTGCGATCAAGTCCAAGGTTACTTGTTGGGACGCCCCGTAGAGGAAGAAGAAGCCGTCAAAATCGCAAAACGGGGTAAGGTTGTGATTCAAAGATCAATGTAACGATCGAGAAAAGCCCGGACACACACCTGTGTCCGGGCTTTTTCCTTTATGAGCCTTTCCTTTGTCCCTGCTCAGATCTTTTTCTTCCCATTCTTGCGCTTTAGCGCCATTTCCCGTTGCCATTTAAACTGGTACTGGATAATATCCTGCTGGGTTTTCTCATGGATGGCAGTAAAGCGAATCGCTACAGCACATCGCCCGTTACCGGCCTTATCAAGCCGGACAATTTCCCCCCGAATGCCCAAGGGTATCCCCAAACCAGGCAGTGTAAACTCGCAGGTTAGGCGTAGGCCACAGATCAGTTTAACCTGATTTTCAACCTCCACCAACATGCCCCCGGCGGAGATATTTTTCCCCTGTCCCTCGATGGTTCTTTCTCCCACCACAAGCTTCACCGGAACATTGATGGGACATCGGAAGAACTGGCGCAATTCTTTGATATCAATGCGTTGCGGCTTGGCAACCACTATTAAACCTCGTCCAAACCACACGTCCACTACCTTTGTTTTAAAATAAATTACTTCTTCGTCTTCATTTTCATTCAAAGCAGCAAGTATAAACTCTGTTCCCGGGTTAACAATAGGTAGTTCCTGCAGTTCAAAAAAGAGCTCCAGTTTTTCCCCGTCAAAGGCGCCGGTTTTTGCGTGATGAACCGTAAACCGTCCTGACGCATCGTTACATTCGACACGAATTTCATGTTCCGGAGGTAACGGCCAGCTAGAATTCATTTGGGTAACTCCCCTGTTCTATAATGCTTTCAATTTCACATTCTTTCTGTATTAACTTCCGACAACATCATGGGTAGCAAACAAGTCAAAACAAACTACATGTTGTTTTTTGACGATTATTACCTATTATTATACATCAATTAACCTTTTAAAACAATACTGACCAGGTGATTTACGCCTAACCTATGCCAAAGGAGGACCATGGCGAAAAAAGCCCAGTCCTCCCCATAAGATCAGCTTAGTATTATAAGGCAATGATTAATGTACCCGCCACAATAAGGGCTGCACCTGAGATGATCTTAAAATCAAATCTTTCGCCTAAAAAAACAAAGGCAAACAAGAGAGCAAAGACAACACCAAGTTTATCAACGGGAACAACTCGTGAGGCCGGGCCGAGTTGGAGGGCACGGTAATAACAAAGCCAAGATGCCCCGGTGGCAATAGCAGACAAGACAAGAAACAAAAGGGTCTTGCCGGGAATCTTCGTCGGGTTCTGCCATTCACCCGTCATCATGACAATCCCGCCCAAAAAAATAAGAATAACGATGGTCCGCAAAAAAGTGGCCAGATTGGAACTGATATTAGCAACTCCGATCTTACCAAAAAGAGCCGTCAAGCCGGCAAAGACTGCCGACCCAAGGGCAAAGTAAAACCATGCCGGTAACATAGACCTTCTTCCTTTCCCTGTATGTAATTTTAACAATTGGCTGCCCACTCATTTTTTCTTTGGGGACAAAGTCTTCCCCTTTCCGTTTGGAAGAAACAATAACGGAATCTTACTCTACTTATGATACTTTTCCCCTCTAGCGATCTTAAATGCCCGGTAAATCTGCTCCACCAACATCAGGCGGAAGAGTTGGTGCGGGAAGGTCAGCTTGGAGAAGGACCACCGTTCATTAGCGCGTTTCAGTACAGCCTCCGCCAACCCGCAGGAACCTCCGATGACAAAGACCGGTTTCTTGCCGGTCAGCTCCCATTCTTGGATGGCAGCGGCAAACTCCGGCGATGAAAGCTGCTTTCCCTGGCGATCCAAGGCGATCAAGTAGTCCTCGGGCCCGACCCGGCTGAGGATCTTTTCTCCTTCCCGTTCCTTAGCCCGCAAGGCCGCATCGGGTTCATCAGGAATTTCAATAATCTCAGTTTTGGCATATGGCCGCAGCCGTTTGAGATACTCTGCCAGGCCCTCCTGCAGGTAAGACTCGCGGAGCTTTCCCACGGCAATTAAACGTACGTTCAACATCAGATCACCAAATAAACCGGGCCTTGTCCACAGTATTGACAATTCTCCGGGGGTGTCCAGTCGGTGAAGTTCGTCTTTTCCAAGAGGTAAACATCGGGCGATGTCCCATATTCTTCAACAAAGGCATCAATAGCTTCATCTAAGTGCTCCGGACAAACAACATACAAAGTAATTCCCCCTTATGGCAGCATTCCACTAACCCGGCAATAATCCTGCCCCCACAGAAAACCCCCAGGGAATAACCTGGGGGCTCGCCGTCAATCGGTGGCTTCCTCCACACGGATGGTCTTTTTCATCAGTTCTTCTCCCCGGTAAAACTCGACGCTGATTGCCTCACCAATCTTTGTATTAGCCACCACATCCTGGAAACCCCGTTGGGACACGACCGGGCTCCCGTTGAGCTTAACCACCACATCGCCCGGGTACAGTCCCGCTTTATCCGCCGGGCCGCCCTTGCGGACAGCGGTGATCAAAAAGCCTTGGTTGGCTGGGAGCTTCATCCTGAACTGCCGCTCGGCCAAGGTCTTTGTGTGTTCATTAAAATAAATGTAGGTAATGCCAATGCTGCCCCGCCGGACTCGGCCTTCTTTGATCAGTTGGTCGGCAATGCTCTTGGCTGTATTGATGGGAATGGCAAAACCAATTCCCTGAGCCTCTTGGATAATGGCGGAATTGATCCCGATTACCTGCCCCTTGCTGTCCAAGAGGGGCCCCCCTGAATTACCAGGATTAATGGAGGCATCCGTCTGGATCAACCGTCGCAGGGGAGTCCCGTCCGAAAGTCGGATGGTACGCTCCAAGGCGCTGACCACCCCGGTGGTTACCGTATTATTCAGGCTTTGTTCCAAGGGGTTGCCAATAGCAATCGCCAATTGGCCCACCTGCAGTTTATCCGAGTCCCCCAATTTTGCCACAGGTAAATTGTTCAGGTCCACCTTCACCACGGCCAAGTCGGTATAGGGATCAGCGCCAATCACCTTGCCCTCCACGGAGCGGCCGTCCGCTAAAACCACCATGATCTTCTCCGCTCTGCTGATGACATGGTTGTTGGTCAATATATAGCCGTCTTTACGAAAAATCACCCCGGAGCCCAGCCCTTGGACTTCCCGGTAACCCGAGGGTCCAAAAAAATAGTCGTTTACTTCCACCAACTTTGAAGTGCTGATCATGACAACAGCGGGCCTCACCTTTTTCACCACGGCTATTGTAGCCTTTTCCATATCAACAACCTGCGGCTTCTCCTCCGTCTCTTTGACCACGGGGGTCGGGTCAGGCGCAGGTTCCGGTGCAGTTTGCTGTTTTTCCTCCACCTCCACCTGGGGATTGCGCAGTGTTAAAGCCTCACCTAATCCAGTATATTTTACAGCCATCAAGACCAGTAGCCCGCCCAGGAAGGCTGAGAGCAACATCAAGGGAAAGAGCACTCCCAACCGGTACTTAAGCTCACTATGCCAGTGATGCATTTTCTCACCTCACGACGATCATTTAAGAGTCCCATGAGATTCTATGCACCCTAGTTTAACCTATTCTATCCCTGCCATTCCCGTAAAATGCTTGCTGGCTGGGTCCTTGGCCTGCCACCTTAGGCGGCCTGCAGCAATAGATGTCGACGGGTGTGATCTTGGCTTCAAAATCTATCAAGCGGCGGTCAGTTTGCACCGTCCAACCATGTTCTTCCATGATCTGCATAAATTGTTGGGCATACAATCTTCCCGGGTCAGCCAAGACAACTTGGCCCTCTGCCGAAAGATTACTGTGGAAAATTTGCCATAGGAAGGGATGCAATTTCTTTTCGTAGAGCACATCGGAGCCGATAATCCAGTCATACTTTTGCCTAAGGCTAAAGTGCCGCCAATCCGCCTGTACACATTGGGCAGGCGAAAGTCCGTTACGGGCAGCGTTTACAGCCGCAAATTGCAGGGCTTCTACCATATAATCCGTCTGGGTCAAAACTCCCCCGCGCAAAAGCACTCCTAATCCGGCCAAGCCTGTGCCACAACCAAGCTCCAGAACGGTTTGGCCTTTCAGCTGAGGCCAAGCAATCAAAAATTGCAGCAAGCCGATGGCTGCCGGCCATAATTCAGCCCAAAATGGGATCTCGTTCTCATCCGTCACCTGGTCCAACAACTCATCAATGTTGGCAACGGATAAGACCCGCAAGATCTTCTCTCCACAGACCACCGTATTTTCTTTCAGATGATACCTGGCCAAAAGGCGCCTTTCCAAGTGAATCAGCGGGTGCGTCATTTAAATCCGGCACCGGGAAAACCAGCCTTGAATGGCTTCCACCAACGGATCCAAATCCTTTTCCAAGCTTGTCTCAAAATACAACCTAAAGAGGGGTTCCGTACCGGAGGGCCGGATCAAGCACCAGTCGCCATTGGCCAGAATCAGTTTAAAGCCATCGATCTGCCTAATCTCCTGCACTGCCACGCCATTAACTTCCTTCAAGGGATCCTGCCTAATCGCATCCAAGATACATTGCCGTTCACCCGGTTCAATGTGATAGTCCACCCGCCTGGAATAGGCCGCGCCGACCAAGCTCCAGATCTCTTCCAGGATGGCCCAAAGGGGCCGCCCCTCTTTTACCCGGGCTTCAGCAGCCAGGGCACAGGCAAGAATCCCGTCCTTTTCTGGAATATGCCCGCCAATGCTAAGCCCGCCGCTTTCTTCACCACAGATTACAACGGGTTGCTCACGCATCAAAGCGCCCAGGTACTTAAAGCCGACGGGTGTCTCCACCGTCGTTAAGCCAAAGTGGGTCGCCAATCTATCCAAAAGATGGGATGTGGCGGCCGAACGCCCGATCACCCCAGAATAGCCCCGGTTTTTGATCAAATGGTAGGCTAAGATAGGAATTAATTGGTTGGGTGTAATGTATTTACCACCTTCATCGATGATGCCAAAGCGGTCGGCATCACCGTCCGTGGCCAGGCCCAAAGAATTCGGGGTGGCAGCCACCCAGGCCCGCAGGTCGGTAAGGAGATTCTCCTGAGGGTCAGGCATCGCCCCGTCAAAGAGGGGATCCCGCCGGTTGCGCATGACCGTCAGGTTCACATCCGCAAAGAAAGCATCTAAAACCCCGCGCCCGGAACCATACATAGGATCATACGCCAACCGGAGGCCGGATTGACTAATGGCCGCTACGTCCACCAATTGGTTTAAGTGCGCAAAATAATCGTTAAGGGGATCGTACAGCATAACCTTTTCCTTGTTTATCGGCGGAAGCGGGTTGCTTTCTTCGGGAATCAAAGCTTCAATGGCCGCCGTGATCTCCGGCGTTGCCGGCCCGGCATAATAGGGAATAAACTTAATGCCGTTATATTCCGGTGGATTATGACTGGCTGTAAACATGACGGCGCCAAAGGCATTCAGTTGGCTGACGGCATAAGCCACCACCGGGGTAGGTAAATCCCGCGGCAAGGTATAGACCTGTATACCATCGGCAGAAAGAACCCTTGCGGCTACCCCGGCAAAGTGATCAGAAAAGAACCGGGCATCATAACCGACAACAATACCCCGGTCTTGTCCGTTTTCTTGCTTTGTATAGGCAGCAATTGCCCGCACAACCCGAATTACATTTTCTTCGTTGAACTTGTGGTACATCCGATCGCGCCATCCGTCGGTGCCAAACTGAATATCTTTCGCCAAGAAATGTCCCTCCTAAAAAAACCGCCTTTTTCTCGATTATAACGAATAATGCAGGAAGTTTAACCAGTCGGGTAGATAATCATATTTTATCCGTAAGAAAGCCTTTATTTATTATGAACAACTAAATAAAAGGAACCGTCCAAAACTCCTATCTTACCATAACCGGATTAGCCCCCGATTGTCAACCCCCATCAATCCTTAACATTATAATTTTTATCCCCTTTTATGTAAAATGTCAAATGCTCTCTGCCCCTTGTTATCTCCCGATAACGATAATAACGCGAATAAAAACACCCCCCTGGCAGGGGGATGTGCGGGAAAGAACACCAACAGGTCTATAATGCCGCTTTTCTCCTGTTGTTTAAAAACCGCTCCATTCTGTTTAATGCCTCTTTAATCTTATCAATGGAAGAAGCATACGAACAGCGAATATATCCTTCACCCGTCTTACCAAAGGCATTTCCGGGCACAACCGCCACCTTTTCTTCTTTTAACAGCGCTTCACAGAACTCCTCCGACGACATACCCGTGCCGGTAATGGAGGGAAAGGCATAAAAAGCCCCTTTGGGCTCAACACAAGGCAGACCAATGCGGTTTAAACCGCTGACAATTACCCGCCGTCTCTGGTTATATTGGTCAACCATGCGTTCCCGTTCCACAGCTCCGTTGCGGAGGGCTTCAATGGCTGCTTTCTGGGCGGTAATCGGCGCACATAGCATGGTATATTGATGGATCTTTGTCATCGCAGCGATCACATCTGCCGGCCCGGCAGCATAACCCAACCGCCAACCGGTCATGGCATAGGCCTTGGAGAAACCGTTCAGTAGCAACGTCCGCTCGACCATACCCGGCAATGAAGCCAGGCAGATATGTTTCCCATCATAAGTCAGATGGGCATATATCTCGTCGGAGATCACAAAGAGGTTATACTTATTGGCCAAGGCGGCGATGGCCTCCGCGCTTGTCCGATCCATAATAGCCCCCGTGGGATTGTTGGGATAACACAACAGCAAAACCTTGGTCTTATTTGTGATGTGTTTTTCGATATCCTCTACACTAGGCCGAAAACCGTTCTCCGGTTTAGTCGGCACCTCCACCGGTACACCCCCGGCCATGATCGTACATGGTTTATACGAAACATAACAAGGATCCGCGATAATTACCTCATCGCCCGGTTCAATGAGCGCCCGCAAGGCCAGGTCCAAGGCTTCACTGACACCGACGGTAACAAGGATTTGGTTGCAGGGATTATATTCCACCTGGTAGTTCTCCTGAAGATCCCTGGCAATCTCCTCCCGCAGTTCCAGCAGGCCGAAATTGGAGGTGTACATGGTATAACCCTTTTCCAGGGAAAAGACGCAGGCCTCCCTGACATGCCATGGGGTGACAAAATCCGGCTCCCCCACTCCCAGAGAGATGACCCCCTTCATCTCCGCGACAAGATCAAAAAAACGACGAATGCCGGAGGGCGGTAATGATCTCACCGTTTCATTAACCCAAGTCCGCTTCATGGCGACACCACCAATCGTTCAACGGTTTCGTTTTCTTCAAAAATGACGCCGTCTTGCTTATATTTCTTCAGCACAAAATGGGTGGCTGTACTTTGGACATGATCTAGCGTGGCCAGTTTCTGCGAGACAAAAGAAGCCACTTCCCGCATGGACGGTCCTTCAACCATCACCACCAAGTCATAGGCACCAGACATGAGGTAGACCGCTTTTACCTCCGGAAATCTATAAATACGCTCAGCCACCGTATCAAAGCCCACATCCCGTTGGGGCAGCACCTTAACTTCGATTAACGCACTGACCCCGTTGGAACCGGCCTTTTCCCAATTGATCAGGGCCTTGTACCGCAAAATAATTTTCTCCTGTTCCATACGGTCAATGATCTGTTTTACCTCGTCAACGGAGAGATCCAAACGTAAGGCAATTTCCTCCGGTTGGATCCGATCATCCTCTTCCAAAAGTTCCAAAATCGCTAATTCCTTATTCATGTTCTACCTTCCCCCCTAATAATAATATACCACCCGTCCTCACTTCCAGGTAAACCTTGTCCTATAAGAATTAATCACTTATTATTCAAGATATATGGGGTTAATTCCTACCAGTTCACCGGCGAGATCGGGGTTTTTTGTCCACCAAATTATTTGATGGTTTTGGGACAATTCCTTTAACAACTTGACAGCTTCCGCTAACCTGTCTCGATCAAAATGAACAAAGGGATCATCCAAAAGGATGGGGTATCCCGGTACCCCTGCAATAACCCGGGCTAAAGCCAGGCGGAAAGCAAAGTAGATCTGGTCCGTTGCCCCCGTACTCAATAGATGGGGACTGATCAAGTCCCCGGTTTCCGGCGTTTGCACCTGAACGGACAAGTCATTGTTGGCGAAATTTACTAAGACATTAGTATAACGTCCCTGGGTCATCCGTTCAAGGTATTCACGGAAATGATGCTGGATTTGGGGGACTGCCCCGCCAACTGCCTCACCTGCCGCGCGCAGCAGTTCCATGGTTATGCGTAAAGCCCTTTCTTCCTCCGCCAACTTGGCCAGCCGGTGTTTCCCCTCTTCGATCCTGTTGCTCAGTTCCCAAGCACCTGCAGAAGCCTGGGCTAATATTTCACATTCCGCAACAATCCGGGTCTTCTCCAATTGTAATCTCTGATACTCTTCTTGGAGCAATCCCTTATCCGGTAACTCCGCCAGGTCGGCTTCAGTCTCCCTTAATTGGTCATAAAGACTGGCTTCTTCCGCTTTTAACTCCGCCAACACGGCCTGTAGTTTTTTCCGATCATCCACTTCCGCTCCCCTTTGGGTCGGCGGCTCCTCGTCTGTCACCAAATGGTTGTTCTTGACATAAATCCGCTGGCGTTCCAATACCGACAACCAACTCTCTGCCGGATCTATCATGTAGGGTTGCATCAACTCATTTAACTCTTGGGTGATGGCAGCCATCTCTTCCCGCAGCTTTGTCAACCCTTCCTCGTCTTGGACCCGCATTTGCAGTTCAATGGCCTGTTCAAGCTGCCAGAGATCGTTCTGGTAAAAGCGGGCAAGTTGACTTTCTGCCTGGTATTCTTCGCTGGTTTTGCCCTTCATTAACTGCCTGAGCCTTCTTTGGATCTCCTGTACTTCTTCTTCCAATTGATTATAATACTCTTCCTCCTGTGCATACCAGTTTTTTTTCAGCCTGAGCTGAAACATGGCAAATAATGCCCCGGCAAACATCAGGACCTCTCCGCCAAGAAAGGTCAACCATTTTACAGGCGGAATACGGAGAAAATAACTGCTGACAATAGCTCCTATGCCACAACACAAAGCGGCAACCAAAAAAATATTGCGCATAAGGGTAAACCGCTTGACTACCCCCGCTTGGGATAGTATCTGCTTGGATTGGTCCAATAAACGTTGTTGCCCCTCGCGAACTTTATACAGACACTCTTCAATCTGACTTTGCCGTTCAGGATCCGTCCAGTCTCTTAAAGCTTGCAACTTTTCGCGCAAAACCGCCGCTTCTTTCTCTATTGCCGCAATTCTGGCCTGAGCCTCCCTTATTCTCTCCACCCGGATCTTCTCTTCAATTTCAATGGCGGATAACCGGGTCATCAGCGACTCAGCCCGGTTTAATTCCTCTTCACTCATAACAGTTTTAAGTTGTTCATGCTTGGCGGCAATAGTCTGTAATTCCTGGTTTATCTGTCCGATGTGTTCTGTAATTTGCGCCAGGCGCTCCTTGATCCTGTTCCGATCCGGCGAATCTTTAGGCCGGGCTTGGGCTTGACCCATTTTCTCCTGCAGCTCCGCAAGGGCACCTTCGATCCCTTGCAACTCTTTCCTTAATTGTAGATAGCGCCAGCAATCCTCCTCAACCTTTGTCAGTTGCTTTTGCAGTTCCTCCGTTTCCGCCCGGAGACGATCCCCTTCCAAAGCATTATCACCTGTGAGCCCTTGCAGTTTATCTTCAATCCATTGAAGGGCTTCGTTCAGAGAGACAGTTTGTCCGCCTCCTGCCAACATACCGTTTATCGCCTGGGATAAACTCCCGCGCCAACGGTTATTACTACGTAGTAAACTCATCTCTTTTTCCCGGATCAAAAGTGTACTCTCAAAGAGCAAGGGGTCGGTGATGCCAATTTCCTTTTTCACCAGTTCATTCAGGAAAGTTTCGCCCATGGCCTCCAAACGAAGACCATCACAACGGAAGACCTCCGTTCTGCCGGTGGTAAAATCCCGTCCAATCAAGTATTCTTTCCCGTTTCCATCTTCTATCAACATGGAAACACTAAAAACAGCAGAATCGTTCCATGGCTTAAAACGGCGGGAAAAATCCTTGCGCTGGCTTGCTGTCCCGTACAGCACAGCCGCAATGGCATTGGCCATTGTGGACTTACCTGCTTCATTCTTCCCGCCGATCACCACAAACTGACCGTCTATCGCCTGTTCGAAGTTCTGAAACCGACCGAAACCAGTCAAATTCAGCTTCTTAATTCGCACCCCGTTCCCCTCCTTTGAGGGCCCAAAGACCAATCTGCCAAACCCGCCGATATAACCTGGCCTGATCAACACTGAAATCTGCTTGGTCCAATTTTTCGGCAAGGATCTTGTTAAACTGATCCAGGATCAACGGCGGGCAATCCTCCCTACATTCCGGCTTTGTCCGGTCTTCCAGCTTTAAAAGGAAAAACCCGTTGCGAAAACGGTTTAACCAAGCCTCAACCGGCATTGGTTCTTTGACTCTACCGGAGATGATAATTCGTAAACATAATTCCGGATCTTGATGGGCTTCCAGATATGCCGCCAGATCTTCGCCGCGCTCATCGACATTCCAGTGAAAAGTAACATAGATGCGGTCGGGAAAGGGAATGTCTTCGATATTCTGCGGTCCTCCCGCCCAGTCTACTTTGGTAACGGTAGGTTCATTAGGCAGATCAAAGTCCAAGCGCAACGGGATTCCCGGCCGGATCAAACCGGCCAGGTCTACCCTGGCATCAAGCAGGGATGTTAACACCAGCGCATTCTTCGGCACCTCTGCCGGCCATGTTTCCCTATGCCAGAGTGTGATCTGTCCCGGCGGAACAGGTGATGTCGATCTGACGCCAACAGCTAAACCGGGCAGCAACTCCTTGTTTTGTCCCTCTGCCAATACGGGCAAATCATGGACGGGTTCGCGGTAAATTGGTCCCCGATCCTTGTCTCCCTCCAACAATAACAAAGAAATATTCGCCTGCTTTAACCGCTCATAACCTTCATTAAGCGCCTCCCATGCCTCCCGGGAGGGATACGGACGGGCAAAGAGGTTGCCACTGATTATTGCAGCGTCATATTTTTGCTGGATCGCTTCATTAAAAAAAGCCTTTAAACAAGCCAAGGATTCCTGACGGCGACAAAGCCGGGCATTTGCAGCATACTCCGGTAAAGGCATATCCAGACAAAAGTTGCTTGCCAGCAGTAACCGGTACACCCGCCATCACCTCAAATTTGGTACTATTGTTACTTAAAAATACATCTAATGTAAATTTTTGTACTGATTATGGATTTAGTAATTCCACAAGCGGCAACAAAAACCTTCTCTCCGCCAATTACCGACCTGATAAGGAAAAACCCGCTATTAAGCGGGTTTTTCCTTTATTCTGTTTCGTTATTCTCCTCCGTTGTTGGTTCCCCATCGTCACCCTCACCAACAGTGCTTTCTTCATCGACGTGGTTGACAACCCGGGCCAAAGCGGCAATCCGATCGTTTTCGGCGATCCTCATTACTCTTACCCCTTGGGTATCCCTGCCCAAACGCGAGATATCGCTTACCAACACCCGGATCACGGTTCCTTCAGTGGTAATGCACATGATTTCGTTCTCTTCATAGACTACTTTAAGCCCGACGATATTCCCGTTCTTGGGTGTAATCCGCAGAGTCTTAATACCCTTACCGCCCCGTGATTGGATCCGGTATTCGTCAAGAGCTGTCCGTTTCCCGTAACCATTCTCTGTTACAATCAGAAGATCCGCTCCTTCTTTTACCGTATCCATGCCCACGACAAAATCTCCACTGTTGAGAGTGATCCCCTTCACACCTCGGGTCACCCTACCCATTGGACGGACATCCGCTTCAGGGAAACGGATGGCAAGGCCCTTTTGGGTTACTAAGACAACCTCCTGGTCGCCTCTGGTTAGTTTAACAGCGATCAATTCATCGCCGGGATCAAGGGTAATGCCGTTTAAACCACCCTTACGGTTAGTATCGTATTCGGAGAGGGCTGTCTTCTTGACAATGCCGTTGCGCGTACACATCAGGAGATAATGTTGATCATCGAAGTTCTTGATGGGAATGGCGGCATTAATCCGTTCACCCGGTTCTACCATGATTAAGTTGATAATGGGTGTACCGCGGGCCTGTCGACCGGCTTCCGGAATCTCATATCCCCTGATCCGGTAGACACGCCCTTGATCCGTAAAGAACAGTACCGTATCATGGGTTGAAGTGATAAATAGGTGCTCCACAAAGTCCTCTTCCTTTGTGGTAATACCCATAATTCCCTTTCCACCGCGCCGCTGGCTTTTGTAGGTGGAAACGGGAAGGCGTTTGATATAGCCCGAATGGGTAATGGTCACCACAATGTCTTCATCGGCGATAAGATCCTCAACGGAAAGCTCCCCGTCATCATCATGGACAATCTCCGTCCGTCGTTCATCCGCAAACTTCTCTTTCAACACCAACAATTCTTCGCGGACCACGCCCATGATCTTCTTTTCATCGGCCAAAAGCTCTTTGTAATAGGCAATCATCTTCAAGAGCTCTTGATATTCATTTTCAATCTTATCCCGTTCCAGACCGGTCAAGCGTTGCAAACGCATATCCAAAATGGCCTGGGCTTGCTTTTCGGAGAGGCCAAACTGGGTCATCAACCCTTCCTTGGCAATCTCCGCCGTCCGGGAGGAGCGAATTAATTTAATGACTTCGTCAATGTGATCAAGAGCAATTCTGAGTCCTTCCAGGATGTGGGCCCGCGCCTCGGCCTTTTCCAGGTTGAATTTGGTCCGGCGGGTGATAATGTCCTTCTGGTGCTCCAGGTAATAGTGGAGTAGTTCTTTTAACGTCAAAACCCGGGGTTGGTTATTGACCAGAACCAGCATAATTACGCCAAAGTTTTCCTGCATCTGGGTGTGTTTGAAGAGTTGGTTCAAGATAACATTGGGGTTGACATCCCTTCGCAGCTCGATGACAACGCGCATTCCCGTCCGGTCAGATTCGTCCCGCAAATCCGTGATTCCGTCAATGATTTTACCGCGAACCAGTTCTGCAATGCGTTCCACCAGTTTTGCTTTGTTAACCTGATATGGCAGTTCGGTAACAACAATCCGGGTCTTTCCGTTACCCATTTCTTCGATCAATGTTCGGGCACGCATCTTGATGCTGCCTCGGCCGGTGAGATAGGCCTCTTTAATTCCCTGCCGCCCAATAATCAAACCGGCAGTTGGAAAATCCGGCCCTTTCACCACTTTCAGCAGATCCATCCCATCGGCATCAGGATTGTCAATAAGCATTACCGCACCATCAATTACTTCGCCAAGATTATGCGGGGGGATGTTGGTTGCCATGCCAACGGCAATACCCGCCGACCCGTTCACCAAAAGATTGGGGAAACGGGAGGGCAGAACCACTGGCTCTTCCAGGCTTTCATCGAAGTTCGGCGTAAAATCCACTGTGTTCTTGTCAATATCCGCCAGCAGTTCCATGGCGATCTTTGAAAGACGCACTTCCGTATAGCGCATGGCCGCAGCCGGATCCCCATCGATGGAACCGAAGTTGCCGTGGCCATCCACCAACATATGACGGTAGGAAAAGGGCTGGGCCATCCTGACCATGGCGTCATAGATCGCCGCATCACCGTGGGGATGGTAACGCCCCATAACGTCACCGACAATACGGGCGGATTTACGGTAGGGTTTATCGGGCGTCGTGCCGGATTCATACATACCATAAAGAATTCGCCGTTGCACAGGCTTCAACCCGTCCCGCACATCAGGAAGGGCGCGCCCGATAATAACACTCATTGCATAATCCAGATAGGACTTGCGCATCTCACTTTCTATATCAACTTTGACTATCCTGGCTTCATTCAAATCTTCTCCCACTTAGGTCCCTCCTACCTACCCCAAAGGTACAATTCCACAGAAAAACTGTGGCGCTTAACTTAAATTATACCATTGTCACAATGTATCATGTGTAACTTATTTTTCCCACATCAACCGCTTTTGTAGCATCAATTACTCATTTACTTTAATATCGTCAAAAACCACAGAAATTCGTTGTTGCAACTCCTTCAATAAGGGAATCATCAGTTCCCGTATTTGTGGGTGGGCTGACGGCGATATCCGCAGACGAAGGATATGCCTCCACTCCCGGAGATTGGCAGTCACTACAATTTCTGTCTTCACCGAGTTGGGCAAGACAGCCCGAGCCTGTTCCGGACTGGCTCCCAACTTCAATAGATCAAAATAAGCTTGTTCTGCCGCTTCACAAGCTTGGCGCCACCGCTCCCATGCGGGACTTCCTTCCTGCCAAAAACAGGGTTTAATGACAGTAATCTCTGAACCGTATTTCTCTTTAGAATAATTGCAATATCTGGTTGATTCCTGCGAGAAGCTGGCAATGCGGTGTCTTACCAACTCATGGCTGACACCACGGTCACAGATAAAACGAACAGTGATCTTTTCATGCTCCAAAACACTTTCATGGGCTGATTCGACCACCCGCTTGACAAAGGCATGGGCTGTATCCGGCCCAATCCGGTCCTCACTTTTGTAACAAGTCCTGCCTGCTCGCTCAATTTTCTTTAAGATCTGTTCCCCATTGAGCTCCTCTTCAATGGTAAATGAAGGGCTGATGATCAGCAAAGAGACTCCTCCTTTTCATCTTCTGTTGCCATAATCAGTTTTCTTCCGGTATTTACCGATTGTTTCTTGTGAAACATATTGACAAACTAGTTAACGTACTTTAAATATCCAAATTTTTCACTTCCGCGGCATGGGCCATTATAAACTCCTTACGCGGTTCAACTTTGTCCCCCATCAACATGGAGAAGATCTCATCTGCCGCCACAGCATCTTCCATCTTTACCTTTAACATTGTCCTTTTCTCTTTATCCATTGTTGTTTCCCACAATTGCTCCGCATTCATCTCACCTAGACCTTTGTAACGTTGAATGGTGACGCCCTGACGACCGATTTGGTTCAATAATTCATCCAATTCCTTGTCAGAGTAGCAATAGTGGACAGCTTTATCTTTTTTCACTTGATAAAGTGGTGGTTGAGCAATATACACATGGCCCTTTTCGATCAATGGAGTCATAAAACGATAGAAAAACGTTAAAAGCAAGGTTCTTATGTGGGCCCCATCCACATCAGCATCGGTCATGGCCACAATTTTGTTGTATCTTAACTTTGAAATATCAAAATCCTCACCAATTCCCGTGCCCAAAGCCGTAATCATTGCTTTAATCTCTTCGTTGTTCAAGATCTTATCCAACCGGGCTTTTTCCACATTAAGAATCTTACCTTTTAAAGGAAGTATGGCTTGGTACCTCCGGTCCCGGCCCATTTTGGCAGATCCACCGGCGGAATCACCCTCAACAATGAAAAGCTCACATTGTTCCGGGTCCCTGATGGAACAATCAGCTAATTTACCGGGGAGGGCGCTAACCTCCAAAGCATTCTTCCGCCGGGTCAGTTCTTTGGCTTTTCGGGCGGCTTCACGGGCCCTTGCCGCCAATAAACATTTATCAATGATCTTTTTGGCTGTCGCTGGATTTTCTGCCAAAAAGTCGTTTAAACCTTCATAAACGACAGAATCGACTATTCCCCGCATTTCACTGTTACCTAGCTTGGTTTTGGTTTGCCCTTCAAACTGCGGGTACCTAAGCTTAACGCTGATAACGGCTGTAAGTCCTTCTCTTACATCATCACCGCTTAAACTGTTTTCGTTCTCCTTGAGCAAATTCATTTTCTTGGCATAGTCATTTAAAGAACGGGTGAGCGCCGAACGGAAGCCGGACAGATGGGTTCCTCCTTCAATGGTGGAAATATTATTGGCGAAGGAAAAGACGCTCTCCACAAAACTGTCATTGTACTGAACAGCCACTTCAACCTGATTATCATCAATGGTTTTGCTGATATAAATGATTTCTTTATGGATAGGATCCTTGGTTTTATTAAGGTGCTCCACAAAGGCAACTATACCGCCTTCGTATTTGTAGCTGGCTTCCTTTCCTGTTCGTTCGTCTTTTAGATCGATCCGGATCCCCTTGTTGAGGAAGGCCAATTCCCGCAAGCGATAGGACAAAACTTCAAAACTAAACTCTGTCGTTTCAAAGATTTCCGGATCCGGCTTAAAAGTGATTTTTGTGCCTGTACAATCGGTTTCCCCAATGGCCTTGACTGGTTCCTCAGGCTTTCCTTTATGAAAACGTTGGAAATAAACCTTTCCGTCCCGGCGGACCTCAGCTTCCAAGGTTTCCGAAAGGGCATTGACCACAGAAACACCCACGCCATGCAGACCTCCGGAGACTTTATAACCACCGCCGCCAAATTTACCGCCGGCATGAAGAATTGTTAGAACTACTTCCAGCGCTGATTTTTTCTCTTTCGGATGGATATCAACGGGAATTCCCCGCCCGTTGTCATCAACCTGAACCGAACCGTTGGCCAAAATCGTGACTTGAATGTGATCACAAAAACCGGCAAGCGCTTCATCGATGCTGTTATCCACAACCTCATACACCAGATGATGAAGGCCTTTTGTACAAGTACTCCCTATATACATGCTGGGCCTGCGCCTGACTGCCTCCAAACCCTCGAGAACTTGAATCTGTTGCGCGTCATAGGAAGAATTATGTTTAGCAGTTATATTATTATCTTGCATTAGCAGCTACCTCCTGTCTCCGGGTTATTAAAACGTTACTTGGATAAGTCCACCAGTTGTGTGGCTCGTTTCAACAAAGTCAAGGAAGAGATGGGTGAAGCATAAATAGCTCTTTCTGTAATAACAATCGATTTTGTCTCCGGCGATAATCCTATGATCTCCTTCTTTTCCCCAATACTTTTTAGCAGATCCTGCATGGAGGAGAGCGATACACAATCCAGATTCAAAATGCTGATTATTTCTGATTTTTTTACTACATAATCTCCTCCAAGATGAAGGTACATATAAATTCCTCCTATCTCTCCCCATCATTTATTTCTTTTAACACAGGCAATCAGCCAGATAACGTTGAAGTAAAGGCCATATATCCAAACCGACCCTTTCCGCCAGTGTCTTTTTGTCGCCGCCAAGCAGCAGAAAACGTTGGGCCGGTTGCACCAGGTCTTTAATGCCCTCTTCATTTATTTTCTTTCCTCTTCTTAATTCGCGGGAACGAAGGGAGATAAAATCCTCAGTCCGTTGCTTCATCAATATCTTAATTTTATTCCATTGCTTCTCCTCAATAAAAGGAATTTGTTGTTTAATTTCTTCATATTGCATACCAGGACGGTTAGCAAGAATATAATTGACCAAGAGAAATTTTTCTTCCTCTTCTTTGCGCCGGCATTCAAAACAAAGCCCCTCTGTCCAGGTAAGACTCCCGCAGGCACAGGTTCTCCACCCTTTTTTCAAATAGAAAACCTTTTTGTTTGTGGCTTTTTGTGCCACTTTCAAAAACTTGGCCCGCAGTTCATCATCATTGATACAGGCTGCCGCCTCCAAAACTCCAGCATCAATTGGATGATCCGGAAAAACCTCTTCGGCAGATGGTTCTTTATTTTCCTGTTCCAGCTGGCCTATTTCAAAACGTACTTTATTCACAATTCCTTTGCCAATCAACTGTTCGTATTTTTTTATGATCTGCGGTACCAAAAAGGTAAGTTGATGGGCAATGGAAGCATCTTCAGTTCTTACCCAAAGGGTCCCGCCGCTAACCCTTTGCGGGTTTGTGTGGGCGGCAAAGGTTTCACCAATCACTTTTGGCCAAAAATAGAGGGCAAGGCCTTCAATAATCCGACTGTAGCCCTTCCAGTTTTTTATTTGCGTCCTTAAAATTCTATATGACTGCAACTTTTCCCGCCTCCACACGGAAGAGTCGGACGCTTGTACCAAAAAACTGACAACTGTTTTTATCCGCTGTTGTCACAACCGTCTGGGTGGTGTCCGTCAACAATTTTAATAAAGCCTGCTTACGTCCGTCATCAAACTCTGACATCACATCATCCAACAGTAGAATTGGTCTTTGTCCCTTCTTTTCACCAATAAACTCAACCATCGCCATTTTCAGGGCCAGGGCTGCCGTTCTTTGTTGCCCTTGGGATCCGTAAGATCTTAAATCCAATCCATGTCCTAACTCTAATAGCAGATCATCACGGTGGGGTCCGACTAAGGAGATGCCTCTGGCTACCTCTTCATTTTCTCTGTTTTTAATGGCTTCTCTTAAAACATCAGACAAACAACGGTTTTCTGTTAAAATGTCCCCCTCCGAACTCAGATATTCCATTTTCAGCTCTTCACTTTGACCTGATATCTCATGGTGGAATTTAATTGCCACCGGTGAAAATTCCTGCAACGCTTCAATCCTGTACCGGATCACCTGGGCTGCTTTATCCACAAAACTCTCGTTCCATATTCCTAAAAGATCCTTACTCCCTGTTCCATCTCTAATCTGCTTCAAAAGATTATTTTTTTGTTGTAATACTTTATAAAATTGATAATAGACATAGCGATAGCGGGGATAAGCCTGCGCCAGATAAAGATCCAAAAAGTCCCGGCGGTTTTGCGGCCCACCCTTGATCAACTGGAGGTCGTCAGGGGAGAACAAAACCACATTAACCCGGCCAAAAACATCGGATCTTCTCTTGATCACGGTGCCGTTGATTTTCCCCCTGAATTCAGTTTCATTATGGCCTAACTCGACAAGGAGTTCCCCGTTCTCGCCGCTGAACTTACCGCGAAGGAAAAAACTTTCCTCCCCTTTTTTTATAAACTCCTCCTCTCGCCGGCTGCGAAAGGAACGGCCAAGGGCAAGATAATAAAGGGCTTCCAATAAATTGGTTTTTCCCTGGGCGTTTTGCCCAAAAAAAATATTCACCGTGGGAGCAAACTCGACTTTTTCCTGGTGATAATTTCTGAAATTGGATAACTCAAGGTAGTCAACGACCAATTTAAAAAATATCCTCCCTCAAAATGCCTGAACTCACCCATTTTCTGTTGGGTGAGTCGGACAAAATAATCTTGCTCCATGTTGAGGGAAAAATTCCACCGCCCCAATGGTCTTTTTCTCCATTTTCTTTTAACTTTACTAACTTATTTTTAATTCTTCGTTTCCCTTCTCAACCCTGCAAAAAATAAGCATAAATTCATAGGGGCATTATACGTTCAAACGCATGGGCATAACCACGTACCGGTAGTTTTCGCTACCCATCCCTTGCATGAGGGAGGCTTTCATATTTCCGGAAATCTTGATAATTATCTCTTCTTTATCCACGGTTCTTAGAAAATCCATTAAAAAGCGGGCATTAAAGCCAATCTGCATCTCTTTCCCGGAGAAAGAACAAGCGACTTCTTCATAGGCATTGCCTAAATCCGGTTCATTGGAAGAAACTTCAACTACATCTTTTTTCAGATTAAGCTTTACCACATTATCCACCAACGATGTTCTTTCCAAGGCTTCAAGCAATAATAATCTATTTACCTGCATCGTACCAACAAACTCACTGGGGATAACCTGTTCATAGCGGGGAAACTGAGCATCAACCAGTCTAGTGGAGAAAATGAGTCCTTTGCCCAGGAAAAAAAGCTGACGATCTTCGATGGTTATATCAATATTTTCCTCCGGATCACCGCCGAAAATATTGGCCACTTCTTTTAAAGCACGAACGGGAACGAGAATTTTTTCTTCAACCTCTCCTTCCCTTGAATAGGAAATATCCCTTATAACCAAACGATTTATATCCGTAGCAACCATGCGTAGTCTCTCTTCTCCCATTTCCATCAAAACACTGGAAAGAAACGGACGTGGATCTTCAGGGGATGTGGCATAAACGCATTGCCGAACCGCCTCTTTAAAATCGGAGGCGAGGACACTTCCTCCCCTTAACGTTTTTTTACTGTCATTAACTTCATTAACGTATTGGGAGAGATCCCGGAAACTCTCCGACAGAGTAGGAAACTCCTCCACAGGAAGGGTGTGCAGTTGAAATGAGCTCGAAGAAGAAACAATGGAAAATGTCCCCTTTTCTTCATTAAGTGACATTTCCACCTTTCCCGGTGGTAGATGCCGGACAATTTCAATCAGGGTTTTACCGGGAATAACAGCTTTTCCCGGTACGGAAACAATAGTATCAGGAACTTTTATTTCAATCCCTAACTCAAGATCTGTTGAAAGAATGGTTAAGGAGTCTCCCCTGGTTTCCAAGAGCATTCCGCTGAGAATGGGTAAGGTTGACTTGGCGGACATGCCTCTGCCTGCAATCTGTAGGGACCTGGCCAGTTCTTCTTGGGAGCAAGTGACTTTCATCCACAGGACCTCCTTATATATAAAATTTTAACTAAATATATTTATGAAAATAGCAGCCGTAGTAGTACCTGTGAATTTTGGGGAAAAAGGAAGAAAATACGGTGGTTATTAAAATAAGGCCAGGGGATAAAACTGGGTATAGAATAAGAGTTAGTGACTAATTCTGTTTTCCACAGGTTGTGGATGATTATTTTCCCCATGTAATTAACAGGTGGTGAACAATTATTTATTTATTTTGAGGATAAGTTCTTTGATTGTCCGATCAAATTGCGGATCTTCTTTTATTAATTCATGGATCTTATCATAGGCATGAATCACTGTCGTATGATCCCTTCCGCCAAATTCCTCACCTATTTTAGGAAGGGAAAAATCAGTGAGCTCACGACAGAGATACATCGCAACCTGGCGGGGAAATGTAACATTTTTCGTTCGGCGTTTAGCTTTCATTTCTTCAATATCTGTTTGATAATAGTCGGCAACAATCTGTTGGATTAGGGAGATCGTTATTTTTTTATTTTTTTGGGAAGAGATTACATCCTTTAAAACTTCATTGGCAAGTTCCACGGTAATCTGCCGGTTGGTCAAAGAGGCGTAAGCAATCACACGGATCAGGGCGCCTTCTAATTCGCGAATGTTTGAGTTGATTTGGTCGGCGATATAAACCAATACTTCATTGGGTAAGTTCCAGTTTTCCATGGAAGCTTTCTTTTTCAAAATTGCTATTCTTGTTTCCAGATCAGGAGCTTGGATATCAGTGATTAGGCCCCATTCAAACCGCGAACGCAGGCGATCTTCCAATGTCGGAATCTCTTTGGGTGGACGATCGCTGGAAATGATAATCTGTCTTGAGGCTTCATACAGAGCATTGAATGTATGGAAAAACTCCTCCTGGGTACTCTCTTTCCCGGCCAGAAACTGAATATCATCGATGAGAAGGAGATCGACATTACGGTATTTATCGCGAAACTGTGGCGTTTTATTATTACGAATGGCATTGATGAGTTCGTTGGTAAATTTTTCGGATGAGACATAAACAACTTTATAGCCCGGTAAAGTCTTTAAAACGTAATGACCGATAGCTTGCATCAAGTGGGTTTTTCCCAGGCCCACCCCGCCATAGATAAACAAAGGGTTATAGGCTTTTGCCGGTGCTTCGGCTACAGCGAGGGCTGCAGCATGGGCAAAGCGATTTCCGTCGCCAACGACAAAAGTCTCAAAAGTATATTTGCTGTTAAGCATTTGAGAGAAGGTATCGTCAGTATTGTTCTGGAAAGACTGTTTATCAGAAGTATCTGTTTCTTTCTCTTCTGTTTCGTCGGAAGCCGGGGTGATAAAACGCAACTCAAAATCTTCTTGTATTAAATCCCGCAAGCAAGAAAGCAGGAGAGGAGTATAGCGGCTTTCGACCCAGTCACGAGCAAACTCATTGGGAACTTCAATAATCAATACATTGTTCTCCATTCCCACGGGATGGGTTGGCTTTAACCATGTCTCAAAACTGGGTTTTGTTAAGTGAGGCTCCACGGTTTCCAATACTTTTTTCCACAAAGACTGTAAACCTTCCATTATTTCCCCAAAAGAGGGATACACCTGCCTTCCGTAGAGCTAATAATATTAACAAGGAATCCACAGCGTATGTGAATAAAAAAAGAATAAATGGAAAGAAATAGATAGCAAAAGATAAAAACTGGAAAAATGTCGCGTTTATTAATGGTGAATATGGGAAAAAAGAAGGGACAACGATAATTTATACACAATATTATCCACATATGTGGATAACTAAATCTCCGTGACTGATATCATACCAGATTAAATTTGATTTGGCAATCCGAGCCACGAAGGATTGTACCTGAAAAAAGGCTCCCAATCTCAAAAATAAGTCGAGTTTCTCCTTGGCTTATTACCTGTGGATAACTTATTGGGTTTTTGAAGTTATCCACTATTTCCTTGACAGGGTGTTGCGGTTTCATTATAATTAATTATGATTTGCACGTCCTAAAAGAGGTGATTAGGAATGAAAATGACTTTTCAACCCAGAAAACTACGGCGTAAAAAAGTTCACGGTTTTTTGACGCGGATGAGCACCAAGGCTGGCAGGAAAGTAATCAGCCGTCGCCGTGCAAGAGGGCGCAAGGTTTTATCGGCTTGATCCATGGTAAATTCATATCTGCGCTTATGTAAGCCGGGTGACTTTCAGCTACTCTTTAAGCAAGGGCGATCTTTGGCCTCCACAGGGTTGGTTTTGTACTACATGCCCAACCAACTTGACGGATGCCGGGTCGCCTTCTGTGTTGGAAAGAATTTTGGCAACGCAGTAAAACGCAACCGGACGCGGCGCCGGATGCGAGAGGCCTTTCGTTCAATTCAGCGGGAAATCATTGGTGGTTATGATCTGGCCTGGGTTGCCCGTAAACCCTTGATTGACATGGAGTTTTCTCTGATTATTCAACAAATGATTAGTTTAATGAAAAAATCCGGTGTGATTGGGGAAGAATAACGGAGGTTAATATGATCAAGCGAATATTGGTCGGATTAATTCGCTTATACCAAAAGCTTGTATCTCCCCTGCTTCCGAAAGTTTGCCGGTATTATCCATCATGTTCCAATTACGCAGTGGAATCAATTGTGCGGTTTGGTGCATTGCGAGGTTTTTACTTAACTTTTTTACGGATTCTTACTTGTCATAGGGGCAGTAACGGTGGATACGACCCTGTTCCCGAGTCATGGCTCGGTTGGAAGGAAATATTAATTAGACGGAAAAACTTTTTACCGTGGTGCAAGTAAACAATTAGATTATAATGCGTACTAAAGAGAAAGGATGAATGCCTTGGGGCAAATAATTGCATATATCAGTAGAATAATGGCCATACTCTTAAATTTTTTCAATACAACTTTGAGCCAGGGTCTAGGATTGAAGCAGAGTTGGGGCTTGTCCGTTATTCTACTGACTTTTGTTGTGAGGCTGCTTTTGTTTCCCAGTTCTATAAAACAAACCCGCTCTATGGAAGAGGTAAAAAAGATCCAACCTCTGCTCAAGGAAATTCAGGAGAAATATAAAGATCAACCGGAAGAATATCAGAAAAAAACTCTGGAAGTTTACAAAAAAAGCGGCGTAAATCCTTTCGGCGGTTGTCTACCCATGCTCCTGCAGCTGCCAATTCTTATGGCATTATATCAACTGTTGCACTCCCCTGCAAAGTTTGACATTAATTTAAGCCATGCAAGTTTTCTTTGGATTGGGCTCATGGATGCCGGAAAACTCACAAGTAACGGTATTCTTGCTGTTTTATCCGCTGCTACCACATATTGGCTGCAAAAAATAACATCCACCTCTACCGGTAATGATCCGGTACAAAAAAATACGATTTATTTTGTAACTGGTATAACGGCATATTTTACATATATATTCAGTGCCGGTTTAGGCATTTATTGGGTGACCAACAATATTATCAGTATAATCCAACATTGGATCATACTTCGATATTTTATTAAAAACAAGGAAGTTAAGGATTAAAAATAAATAAAGAAGCGGCTCGAACTGTCAAAGGGGGATTATGCAATGAGGGCTGTTGAAAAGGTTGGGCGTACCAAAGAAGAAGCCATCGACCTTGCCCTTGAAGAATTGGGGACTTCTGAGGATAAGGTAAAAATTGAAGTGCTTGAGGAATCAACGACCCGCAGTTTATTGGGATTAATCACAACTAACCGTGTAACCGTACGCGTAACTGAAAAAGAAGATATGGGGCAGGTTGCCGTACGTTTGCTGCGGGAGATCCTGGTTAATATGGGTGTTTCTGCACAAGTCGAGATAATGCGTCGTCCCGATCATGTGATTTTAAATGTGCGGGGCCATGATTTAGGATCGGTTATTGGTAGAAAAGGCCAAACTCTTGATGCTTTACAGTATCTGGTGAATATTGCCGTTAATAAACAAACCGGTGAACGGGGAAAAATTATCATTGATGTTGAGGGTTATCGTAAAAAACAGGAGGAGATTCTTAAGCGTTTAGCCCTGAGAACTCTGGATAAGGTGAAAAGGCAGGGGAAAAAAGAAATGTTACCTCCGATGTCTCCCCATGAACGCCGGATTATTCATTTAACTCTTCAAGGTGAAAATGACATTATCACATACAGTGAAGGCGAGGAACCTTATCGAAGAGTTGTTGTTTCTCCACAGGAAAAAACAGATCAATAAAACTGATTAATAAATAAAAAAAGATTAGTTAAAAGAAAAACGAACGTGCCAACGCACGTTCGTTGCTTATATTGGCTTATTAAGAAGTAGGTGAGCTAAATGACGGATGAATACGCAACTATTGCCGCCATTTCGACACCTCCCGGTGAAGGAGGTATAGGCATAATCAGAATTAGCGGAAAAAATGCTGAAACAATTGGCAGGAAATGCCTGAGAAAAAAGGACGGTGCCAACTGGGGGAATTGGCGGGAACGCCATGTTTACTTTGGCACGGTAGTTAATGAACGGGAAGAGATCATTGATGAGGCAATTTTTTTCCTCTTTCGCCAACCACGCAGCTATACAAGGGAAGATTTACTGGAGATACAAGTCCATGGTAATTCCGTTGTCCTTGAAGAGATCCTGAATCAAGTTATTGCTTCTGGCGCCCGTTTGGCTGAACCAGGCGAATTTACTAAGCGTGCTTTCCTTAATGGCCGGATCGATTTATCCCAAGCAGAGGCAGTAATTGATTTAATCCGGGCCCGTAATGCCCGGGGTGGACGGGTGGCTGCAAACATTCTCACCGGTGAACTCCGACAAAAAGTTGAAGCGATAAAAGGAAAGTTGTTGTATATTGTGGCCGAAATTGAAGCTTCCCTGGATTATCCAGAGGATGACATAGAAATTACACAAGAAGAAAACAGGTTAAAGCAATTGCGGGAAATTAAAAGTGAAATACAAAGAATGCTTGATCAAGGTGCGGTAGGACAGATCCTCCACGAAGGTTTAACTGTTGTCCTGACCGGTCGGCCAAATGTGGGCAAATCAAGTATCTTGAATGCTCTAATGAAACAGGAGAGGGCTATTGTTACTGATATTCCCGGGACCACAAGGGACGTTTTGATCGAAGACATCGAGCTTAAAGGTGTCCCGGTTCGACTGGTGGATACGGCGGGAATTCACGCTAGCCAAAATCCGGTTGAGCAGATAGGTATTGAAAAAGCCCAAGAATGGTTGGAAAAAGCAGATTTAGTTCTTCTGATTCTCGAAGCGGGCAGGCCTGTCACACAAGAAGATATCAACATCTTTGAAAAGGTTAAAGAGAAAAATCTTTTAATTGTTGTGAATAAAACGGACCAACCATTAATCATACAAGATGAGCTTGTAAAGCATTTTAATGACTATCCGGTCAAATATATTTCCGCATTGACAAAACAGGGACTTGATGAATTGGAGACAGAGATGTTTCGAGCGCTGAATGTTTCGGTTTTGGAACCAGACCACGAAATTTTAATTACAAGGACACGACACCGGAATGCTCTGGTAAAATGTTTGTCCGCTCTTTGCTCTGCCGAAGATGAAATTCGGCAGGGTATCAGTGATGACTTAGTGGTCATAACACTTAGATCAGCCCTTAAGGAGTTGCTGGTTATCACCGGCGAGGATGTCAGTGAAAGTATAATTGAAGAGATCTTCAGCAGTTTTTGTATAGGGAAGTGAAAAAATGGCACAGAAATTCGATGTTATCGTTATTGGTGCGGGTCACGCCGGCTGTGAAGCTGCTTTAGCCTCTGCAAAAATGGGTTGTCGTGTTTTATTGCTTACGATTAATTTAAATAATATTGCTTTCATGCCATGCAATCCATCAATTGGCGGGCCGGGAAAAGGTAATTTAGTCCGGGAAATAGATGCTTTGGGCGGCGCCATGGGCCGAGTGGCTGATCAGACCTATTTACAGATGCGAGAATTAAATACACAAAAGGGTCCCGCTGTTCGGACCTTGCGTTCCCAAAACGATAAACATAAATACCAGGAATATATGCGCTGCATACTGGAGAAGAACGAGCGCATAACCATCAGGGAAGGTGAGGTTACAACCATTGATCCAGTGGGGAATGAGTGGAATGTGGTTTTGGCTACAGGTATTGTCTATCAAGGGAAAACCGTGGTTATTGCCTCAGGGACTTTTTTAAGGGGGCATATTCACATCGGAACCGTAAATTTCCCCTCCGGACCACAGGGGCAACGACCGGCAGAAAAGCTCTCCGCTTGTTTGGAGACGTTGGGACTGAGATTACGACGGTTTAAGACGGGTACTCCGGCCCGTGTCCGCTGGCGTTCCTTGGATCTCTCAAAAATGACTGAACAGTCAGGAGATGATTTAAACCACGGATTTTCCTTCTGGATTCCCTGGCAAAAAAGGCCTTCTATGTCATGTTGGCTAACTTACACCAATGAAAGAACCCATGCAATTATCCGGGAGAACTTACATCGGGCCGCTCTGTATTCCGGTTCAATCACTGGCATCGGTACACGGTACTGCCCGTCGATTGAGGGGAAAATAGTGAATTTTCCAGATCGGGAAAGACATCAAGTCTTTATCGAACCGGAGGGGGCCAATGTGGATGAGGCATATGTCGCCGGACTTTCTTCCAGCTTGCCGGAGGAAGTACAGGAAGCTTTTTTAAGGACAATTCCGGGCTTGGAACGTGTTGAGATTGTCCGTCCAGGTTATGCCATTGAGTATGATGTTTTACCAGTGCAATCCCTCTCATTAACACTGGAAGTTTTTAAATTGCCCGGCCTGTTCTGTGCGGGACAGATTAACGGCACGTCGGGTTATGAAGAAGCAGCAGCACAAGGTCTTATTGCCGGAATAAACGCCGCTTGTTATGTTTTAGGACGTGAGCCTTTCACTTTACGTAGGGATGAAGCATATATAGGCGTACTCATTGACGATTTGGTCAACAAGGTCAATAATGAGCCTTACCGGATTATGACTTCCCGTGCTGAGTTCCGCTTGTCCTTGAGGGATGAAACCGCTGACTTACGCTTGGCTGATTATGGTCATAAATTAGGCTTGTTAACGGAGGAAGAATATGCTTCCTTTCAAAGAAAAAAAGAACGTATTGAAGCCGAGATAAAAAACATGGAAAACAAAAAAGTCAATTCCCGAGAGATCTTAGGTGACGAAGGAAATATTTCATACAGCATCGCAGATCTGCTTCGCCGTCCGCAAATTAATCCCAAAGCTGTCTTGGATAAGTACCCCCCAGCTTACGTCATTAGCCAAGAAGAGCTTGATACTGTTATTAATACGATAAGGTACGATGGTTATATCAAACGAGAAAAAGAACTGGCTGAACGCTTGGCGCGTTCCGAAGCAAAAAGAATTCCCCAAGATCTGGATTATCAGCAGGTTCCAAATTTATCCTCTGAAGCCCGCGAAAAACTGGAAAAAGTCAGACCGGTTTCAATTGGTCAGGCTCAGCGTATAAGTGGTGTTAGTCCGGCTGATGTCACTGCCTTGCTGTTTTATCTGCAAAGAAAGGGTGGCAAAGATGACTGATCAGTCAAAAGCTTCGGTATTTTCACCGGCAATTGATGAAAAGATCCTGCAATACCTGAAGTATATGTTGGACTATAATGAAAAAGTAAACTTAACGGCAATAAGAGAATTTCAAGAAGCCATCAATAAGCACTTGGTGGATTCTTTAAGCGCTACCCTTTGGGACGGTTGGACAGAAGTAAAAAAAGTAATAGATCTTGGTAGTGGAGCTGGTTTACCGGGTATACCTTTGGCCATTAATTACCCGGAGAAAATGTTTACATTAATTGAGGCCAATGGAAAGAAGGCCGATTTTTTAAGGTTAGTAGTTAAAGAATTTGCTTTGGAAAATGTCACTATTCTTCAGCAAAGAGCAGAAGAAACCGGTAGAATGAATGAGTATCGTGGACAGTCCGATCTAGTCCTGTCAAGGGCTGTGGGTTCTTTACCAATACTGCTTGAACTTGGTATGCCATTACTAAAATGTTACGGACATTTAATAGCCTATAAAGGTCCACAGATTAATGGGGAGATTGATCTGGCAAAAAAGGCACAGATGGAATTATCTGCCGCTGACCCAACGGTCATCTCGTATTTGTTACCGGATAACAGTGGCGAAAGACATCTGGCCATATATCAAAAAATGCAAGAAACATCAATAAAATATCCCCGAAGAATAGGAATACCTGAGAAAAAACCCATAAGATAGCACTGTTTACTGAATTTCCTGGTAGTTTTCAAAGATATAATGCAGGAAGTTAACGCTCAACCGCGAATTGTAATTAAAATGAGTCAGATAAGATGCCTTTGAGGGAGTTACAATGAAGAGAAAAATTCGACAGAGTGAGCAAATCAGGAATGTGGCGAAAAGTTTACTTGGCAATGCAAAATGGAATGAACCGCCGCAAGCTGCCACGTCAGAGGTAAAGGAGGACTGTTGCAAAATGGGAAAAATTATGGCTGTAGCCAACCAAAAAGGTGGTGTTGGTAAAACAACAACTGCCATAAACCTCAGTGCCTCCCTTGCGCATCTGGGTAAGCAGGTATTGCTCATTGATTGTGATCCCCAAGGCAATGCCACCAGTGGGATTGGAATAAAAAAGAGTGAAATAAAGCAGTGTATATATGATGTTTTGATTAGTGAAGTTAACATTGAAAACATTATTGTTTCAACTGAAATTCCCAAACTTTCTGTAGCCCCAGCCACCATTCGTCTTGCCGGTGCAGAGGCCGAATTAGTAGGCATGATGGCAAGAGATCAAAGGCTACGCAGGGCGTTGGAAAGAGTTAAGAATAAATTCGATTATATTCTTATTGATTGTCCGCCATCGTTAGGCAATCTAACGCTCAATGCATTGGCAGCAGCAGATTCCATTATAGTTCCAATTCAATGCGAATATTATGCCTTGGAAGGATTAAGCCAACTGATCAAAACAGTCCAGTTGGTTCAAAGATACTCAAATCCAGATCTGCAAATTGAAGGTGTCGTGCTGACAATGTTCGATAACCGTACAAACTTGTCTAATCAAGTGACAGAAGAAGTTAAGAGATACTTTGAAGATAAAGTATATAAGACCATCATACCAAGGAATATTAGGCTGAGCGAGGCGCCAAGTTATGGCAAACCAATCATTCTTTATGACAAAAACTCAAAAGGTGCGGAGACTTATATGGAATTGGCGAAGGAAGTGATTGCTTCATGACAAAACCACCACGCGGATTAGGGAAGGGTCTAGGCGCACTTATTCCACAGCTGGAAGAAGACGAGTTAAAAAAAACGCAAGAACTGCCTATAAGCCAAATTAAAGTAAACCCATACCAACCAAGAAAAGAATTTGATGAAGCATCTCTTCAGGAATTGGCCGATTCAATACGAGAGCATGGTATTATACAACCGCTGTTGGTTAGGAGTTACAAAGATCATTATCAACTGATTGCTGGGGAAAGACGATGGCGGGCAGCACAGATAGTCGGATTAAAGTTTGTTCCGGTTGTAATACGCGACTATAATGACCAACAGATGATGGAAATTGCACTTGTGGAGAATCTCCAACGCGAGGACTTAAACCCACTGGAAGAAGCAGAGGCCTACAACAAGCTTATTCAAGAGTTTGGTTTAACACAAGAAGAAGTAGCCCAAAAAGTTGGGAAAAGCCGACCTGCCGTTGCCAATACACTAAGATTGCTGCAGTTGCCCGAGGAAATAAAACAACTGGTAGCAAAGAACGTTATAAGTATGGGTCATGCAAGGACAATACTATCATTGACGGATCAAGAACTACAGCATAAAGTTTGTAAAGAGATCATTGAAAAAAACCTATCTGTAAGAGAAACAGAAGAACTGGTTTATTCTTTACAGCAAAAAAATGTTACACGTGAAACAAAAAAAGCAAAACCAAAATATAAAGACCCGCAATGGACATATTTAGAAAACAGGCTTGTTCAACACTTTGGTACCAAAGCAATGATACAGCCTATGAATAAAAAAGGTAAAGGCGGAAAGATTACAATTGAATTTTACTCACAAGAAGAACTGGATCGGATTTTAGAGCTAATATTTAGCGATGCAAATTATTAAAAAACACCCCTTATCCTAGGATAAGGGGTGTAAATTGTTGAATGACTTTGAGTGTTTCACGTGAAACATTACTAGACAGATAAGGTGATTGGTAATGGGCAAAGATGTTTGGTTTGATCTATTAAAGGCGCTAGAAAAAGGGGAAATATGCGCGGAAGAGGCGTATAGAAAATTAAAGGTTTTACCATATGAGGATTTGGGTTATGCAAAAATAGATCATCATAGAAAGCTTAGACAGGACATGGCCGAAGTGGTATTTTGCCCAGGAAAAACCCATGAACAGGTTGCAACTATTGTTAAAAACCTTGCTAAGCGTGGGGGAAATGTTTTAGCTACCCGTGCCACAAAAGAAGTATTTGCTGCTGTACATAAAGAGGTGCCTAAAGCGGAGTATAATGCAACAGCCAATTTGATTGTTGTCTGGCAAGAACGAAAAAGGAGCGCCGGGAAAATATTGGTGGTTTCGGCGGGTACAGCTGATCAGTCGGTGGCTGAGGAGGCAGCAGTGACAGCAGAGGTCTTGGGGAGCACTGTGGTAAGGTTGTCAGATGTTGGCGTATCGGGAATTCATCGCTTAATAGACCATAGAAAAGTATTAAATGAGGCCAGGGTAATAATTGTTGTTGCTGGTATGGAGGGTGCTTTAGCCAGTGTAGTTGGAGGACTTGTAAGTTGTCCAGTGATTGCCGTGCCGACAAGTGTGGGCTACGGGGCAAATTTTCAAGGATTGGCGCCACTACTGACAATGTTAAATTCATGTGCAGCCGGTGTTTCTGTTGTCAATATTGACAACGGTTTTGGGGCGGCAGTTATGGCCCACAGAATAAATATGATTGGGGAGGGGGTAGCTTTGTGCGAATAGGCTATATTGATGGCGCAGCAGGCGTGAGTGGCGATATGATGCTTGGTGCCTTAGTTGATCAGGGATGGCCCCTGGAAGAGCTGGTAGGGGTTGTTGAACGATTACAACTTGCTGAAGTTGAAGTTCAAGTGCAAAAGGTGCTGCGCAGTGGAATAGGTGGAACAAAGGTAAATATTTTAGTGCCACATACCCATGAACATCGCCATTTACCGGAGATAAAGGAACGGATCGCCAGTGCAAATCTGCCTGATCCTGTAAAAATAAAGTCTTTAGCAGTGTTTCAATGCTTGGCGGAAGCTGAGGGAGAGGTACATGGAGTGTCTCCGAATGAAGTTCATTTTCATGAAGTGGGTGCTGTTGATGCCATAGTAGATATTGTCGGAACATGCATGGGAATTCATTCATTGGGATTAGAAAAGATTTATGTATCGCCGCTGCGTGTTGGCCACGGGGTTATCAATTGCCAGCACGGTTACATGCCAGTACCGGCTCCAGCTACGTTGAATTTGCTTAAAGATATTCCTGTTTTTGCCGGAGAAGTAAAAGGTGAGTGGACCACACCAACGGGAGCAGCCTTAATTCGGGCGCTGGCCGATGAGTTCGGGCAATTACCTTTGGTTTCAGTGACTTCGGTTGGCTATGGGGCTGGAGCAGCTGATCCACAATTTCCTAATCTACTCCGCCTAATAGTGGCCGAAGAGAAAAATGAGGTCTTAAATCAGGAAGATGAAGTAAATGTAATTGAAACGACAATTGATGATATGCCAGGAGAATATTATACATATTTAATTCAACAACTTCAGCTGGTGCCGGTCAAGGACTATTACATAACGCCTGTTCAAATGAAGAAAAATCGCCCGGGCCAGTTATTGACTGTTATTTGTGATGATGCAAACGTTGACCGAGTGATAAATATAATTTTTGAGAACACCAGCAGTTTTGGTTTAAGGATTAGGAAAAGTAGTCGTTGTTGCCTGGATAGACAATTGATTCAATTAAATTGGCAAGGTAATAATGTCCACATTAAGATAGGGCGTTGGCGGGGGAAGATTGTCCAGATTGCCCCAGAGTATGAAGATTGCCGTATTTTAGCGGAAAAACTGGGTAAGCCTTTAGATCTGATCTATTTGGAAATAAAAATGGCAGCAAAAATAATGCTGAATAAAGCAGGAGGTTTAACTGATTAAGTGGAATAAAGCTTTGTTTATATAAGTTTAGAGGGGGTTCTAGTATTGGCCGGAGGGGTGTGGGGTGTTATTGTGACTAACCAGACCGGTGTTATTCTCGGGATGATTTTGCTCCAATTGGTAGTTGTTGTTATAATGATTCGTTATATATTGGCTTTAAAAAAATTAAAAAGGCAGTATCATGATTTATTAAAATACAGTCCTGGACAAAATCTTGATGATCTTTTGTTACATCTTGGCACCCGCGTATCTGCCAATGAAGAGGCTTTAGCCAGTCTGGATAAGAATTTAAATTATTGGATTGAACAGGGTAAATGTCATATGCAAAAATGGGCATTACTTCGGTATAAAGCTTTTGCCAATTCTGGCGGGGACCAAAGTTTCTCCTTTGCTTTACTTGATGCCGAAGGTGACGGTATTGTTTTAAGTAGTATTTGTGGACGAGATGAATCGCGGATTTATGCAAAAACGATTAAAAAGGGAAAATCTTCCTATGCGTTGTCCTCTGAAGAAGTTGAGGTAATTCGGCAAGCCTTGGAAAGTTAAATAATAACAGGAATTTTAATAAAAAGTGAAGGAAAAAACAGGTTGGATGTAGAAACACTAATATCCAACCTTTTTTATGTCGATATATAGAATACTAAAAGTGTTTTTGAATAAATAACAAAAGGTTTGGCTGCAGGAAGCAACGGGTTGAAAGGAGACCGGGTCTCCATGGGCAAACGGATTAGTAAATACCTGCAAAAACTTAAATTTAAAGGTTTTACAATTATGCTAGTTCCTAATACCCAGGGGAATGTAAAGAGCATCTGTGTCCCCTTTTTTGCCGTGTTTGGCATTTTGCTTCTTATAGCCTTTAATATTTATTTTCTTTTAGCATATCCCATGCGTATTTCAAAAATTCATGAACTGGATAAAAAAATTCAGGATCGGGAAAAGAAAATTGCTGTTCTAAAGAGAGACTTGGCAAAGATCGAACCGTTTTTAACCAGAACGGAAAAAATGACCGACCAAATTAATCAACATAATCAAATGGCCGCTGAAATACGAAAATATTATCATACAGTGCGTAATAAAGTGGCAAGACGGGGCGAGGTTAGCCGGAATTTTCGTCCCGTAAAATACATACCGCCCAGCCGGACATACGAACCTTCGGAAAAAAGCGAGAAAACGAGCTTGGAACTTCTCAACGAAAATTTGAGGTTTTTAGAAGAAAAGGCGACAATTACTGGTGAGGAACTCCACCAACTGTTGCATGAATTGAAAGAGTTTGACAGAGAATATGATCATACGCCGACAATATGGCCTACGAAAGGGCGAATTACATCGGGTTTTGGTTCACGGATCCATCCAATTAAGAAGACTGTTATCCACCATAGCGGTATTGATATAAATGTACGCGAGGGAACACTGGTAAGGGCCGCTGCCGCGGGTATTGTTGAATTTGCCGGTTACCGGCGCGGCTATGGCTATACAGTAATTATTGACCATGGTTATGGTCTGAAAACCCTTTATGCACATAATTCAAAGTTGCTGGTAAATGCCGGGGATAAGGTGCAAAAAAGCTCTGTTATAAGTTATTCCGGAAATACAGGTACCAGTACAGGACCCCATTTGCATTATGAGGTATGGGTTGATGGCCGTCGGGTAAATCCCATCAGCTTTTTGGGGCGGTGAAATTGAGAGGGGGTAGACCATGGCTCGGCAAGAAGCAAATAATCGTCGCATTGATACAGTTATTGGCAAAGATACGGTTTTTGTGGGAAATATTGAATCTGCCGGCACAATTCGGGTGGATGGCAAGATTGAAGGCGAAGTAATCACTGAAGGTGATTTGATTATCGGCGAATTTGGCGCAATTCAAGGCAAGATCAGCGCAAAAAATGTTACTGTTGCGGGACAGCTTGTGGGCGAAATTGAGGCCCGTGGTAAGTTGGAATTGGTACCGACGGCCAATGTCCAAGGCGATGCCCAGATCATGTTCCTTGTTATTGAAGAAGGGGCTTTCTTCCAAGGTCGATGTGAACAGATACCCCGGGTTGATCTAAAAGACAGGGGAAAAAATTTAAATGTAGAAACACCTTAATGTCATTGGGCCTTTTATTCCAACCGGAATGAAAGGCTTTTTTTGTGTATTTGTCATTATGACTAATGGGTCAGAGGAGGGCTACCGTGAGAAAAGATTTTTGCTTTATTGACCGGGCAGATGCAGGTCGGCAAATTGCGGAAAAAATAAAGGAAAAAAAAGATATAAAGTGCAATGAAAGCCTTGTCATAGGGATGCCGCGGGGCGGAGTTATGGTTGCTTCCGTAGTGGCAAAAGCTTTAAAACTTCCTTTAGACCTTGTAGTTGCCGGAAAAATTCGTTCACCTTTGGATTCTGAAGTGATCATTGGGGCTGTAGCCCAGGATGGTAGCAGTATATGGAATGAAAAAGCGCTGAACGCTTTGGCCATTGATTATGACTATCGGGTCAGTGCCATGGAGAGAGAACATCGGGAGGTGCTTCGTCGCCTCGCTTATTTGCGAAGGGAGTGGCCTCCTTTGAATGTAAAAGGAAAAGACGTTATTTTAGTTGATGACGGGATGGCCACAGGCTACACGATGCGGGCGGCTATTGCCTGTTTGAAAGGGCAAGAACCTGCCGGAATCCTTCTTGCCATTCCGGTTGCCCCGGTGCAAGTGGCAGAGTCACTGAAGGAGTTGGTGGACGACTTGATTTGTTTGGCTACGCCGGAACCCTTCGGGTCAGTGGGGCAGTATTATGCGGATTTTCCGCCAGTTACCGATGAGGATGTAAAATTGATATTGTCAATGAATAATGACCAAAAACAAGAATAAATTCCTTCCACCCACAACATACTACGGTGGGAGGAGGATATAATGAAAAAACATATGATAGCAGTTGGGGCAGGCTTGTCCAATATCCGCAATATGCTGGAGGAAGAAGGTTATCAAGTAGTTGACATTGATGATAATATCCGGAATGTGGATGCAGTGGTGCTGACGGGTATGGATGATGATCTCATGGGGATTGAAGCAATGGCCACAGACGGGTTTGTTGTGGATGCCACAGGCCGTCATCCCGAAGAAATTCTGCAGGATCTGGAGGATCATTTTCGAATAATGGATGAATGAACGAATGGTCAGTAAAGAAAGCCCTGGAAACAGGGCTTTTTAATACATACACCTTATTATAAAGTTAACCGGTAAACGACTAAGGGCTGATCCTAGCCAATAGACTAAAATAATGCTTTTACCGGTATAACTATGGGCTTTGCCTGCGTCAATCTGTTTTTGCATAACATAAAATGTATTATAGTAAAAATCTTATTTCTAGAGGAAATGGATTCGTATTGACTGGATGTAAATGGCGCAAACGAGGTGATGAAAGTGGAGCAAATATGGCAGATCACTGATGCCCAAAGGAATTTAGCCGCTAAACTGCGGCAAAAAGGTTGGCGGGTGGAAGAGAATCAAGTAATTGCGGGGGCAGAGGCGGATATTTTGTTGCCGGAGTTTAAGCTAATTATTGAATTGGACGGCTTTTTTCATTTAAGTAAAGTCAACCGGCAAAATGACCTGCAGAAAACCATGTGCTGGCAACGGGAGGGCTATCATGTTCTCCGCTTTAGCAACGGAGAGATCCGGCACAAGTCAGCCCAATGCATAAAAGAAATTGAACAGGAGATCCGAAGTCAAATCCGGGCCAAGCGCGGGCAAAATGACCGGCCGGTTTTGATGGAACACAAAGGATTGAATCAGCTTAGACAAGAGTTGCTGAATCAGGAAAGAATCCGGGGAGAACAGGGTCTCAATGAAAGTGTTGAAGCTTTTTTTCTTCGGCTTGACGAGGAGTTGTGGGATAAAAGGGATAACTAAGGGTTTTGTTCCCAGCTGCCTAGGCCGGCAATTGTTCCACCTGTTATTCGTGACCGAATGGTCATAAACCGGAAAGAGAGTGTGTTGAGCTAAGTATTTTTGTTTAAGATCCTTGGTAATTTGGCATATTTTTTTGATATAGTTTTGAGTCTCGGGTATGCGTGGTATTCTGTTTAGCCGGGCCACACGTGTAGGTCCGGCGTTATAGGCGGCCAAAGCAAGGGACAAATCGCCAAAACGGTGTCGGAGTTTTGCCAAGTAGGCGCAGCCGCCGGCAATATTCTCGGCGATTGCATAGGGATCTTTGATGTTTAGTTCCTGGAGGATTCCTTGTGTCAATTGCATTAATCCTATGGCGCCACAGTGGGAAACGGCATTGGGGCGAAAGGATGATTCTGCAGCGATAACAGCTGTTACAAAAAGCGGATCCAAATTGTTGGCAATCGAGGACTTTAAAATCTCTTGGAGAATAGACTGCTTAGTACAGGAAGATAAAGTCGGGTTATATTCTTCGATCAATGCCAAGATCAAACGGGCGTTGATGGAATGATCGGCAGGTTCCCCTTGTTCCTGGCTTGGTTCGCAGCTCATGGGGACCTGACAAGCAGAAACCGTATGGGATATGATAACTAATATTGCCGTTGATATAAATAGGATTATCAGATGTTTCATAGTAACAAACCTCCTAAAGGCTGTTGTTTCACAGTTTTTCTGTTAAGCATCCATCGAATAGCTATGGATAAAACGTCCGGACAAATATGGCCCGATTTATTCCGGCATACCTAGTAATTGGATAATAACATTATGGACAAAAATGAAGTGTTTTATACTGTAACGTGCAACGACCGGTTATATCCGGTTATACAAATAATGCTCCGCAGGTTACCGGGTAAAATTCGCCCAACTTGTGGGTGGTTTGGGTTGAACGAGAAACAGAAGTGATGATTGTTCTTTCTTTTACTGTCTTTATAATGAATTTTTTAAAGGGTTGCCTCTGCCGTTAGTGTAAAATTACTGTAGATTTTATGGAGGAGATATCTTTACAAAAAGAGAAGAGGAACCTCACATTCGGCAAGAATGAATACCCCCCGAAGGAGGTCGAGGTTCCTCATGGATTTAGTTCGTT